>Ga0164304_10000012_pt1 | contig 137686 bp, 114 predicted proteins | sample Whisoiple_217_MG_FD_110216 | JGI IMG/M metagenome (GOLD analysis project Ga0164304, IMG submission 110216) | Soil microbial communities amended with pyrogenic organic matter from upstate New York, USA - Whitman soil sample_217_MG | ecosystem: Environmental > Terrestrial > Soil > Agricultural...
CAGCAGGCGCTTCAATCCCACGACGTCGGCCGTAGCCGCCGCGCTGCGCAGGTCGGTAGCGCCGCCGCCGCCGCCGGCATACATGCCGCCCTGCCCGCCGCCATTAAAGCCGCCGGTACCAAAGTTGGTAGTTGACACGGCGCCGCTGCCGCCTACGTAAATGCTCAACACCTCGCCCGGTGTAACGCTGAGCGTGGACTGCACCTGAGCGCCTACACCGCCGGCCGAAACCGAGGAAGTGGAGCCCGAGCCGCTGGCACCTTTGGCTGTTACCTGGAGCTTGGTTACGCCCGCAGGCACAGTGTACGTCTGCACGCCCCCGGTAAAGTTGAATGTCGTCGAATTGGGCGTGGAGGGCGTGCCTACCAAGTCGTTCCAGCTCGTGCCATCCCACATGTTCAGGCGGTTGGTGGCCGTGTTATAAATCTGCAAACCGGCCGCCGGGCTGGCAATGGCGTCGCGCTGGGTTTGGCTCATGCGCGGCGGCAGCAGGCCCTTGGTGGTCGAGCTCACGTCCAGCACCGCCGAGCTATGTGGTGCGGCAGTGCCGATGCCGACGCTGCCAGCGCCTGAGAACGTAAGCGTCTGGTTGTTCAGCGGCACATCGGTGGCCGCCGCAAGGGGCGAGCCGCCCAGCTTCACGGTAGTGGTAGAGCCACTGACCGTGCTGCTCAGGCCCGGGCCTGCCGCCGCAGTAGAACCGCTGCCGGCCGGACCCTGCACTCCCTGGGGGCCGGCAGGGCCCATTGGCCCGGCAACCCCCTGCGGACCGGCTGGCCCATCTGCTCCCTGCGGTCCCGTCGGGCCAGCCACGCCCTGCGGTCCTGCGGGACCGGGCGTAGTGGAGGCTGGTAGATTAAAAAAGTTGGACCCATCAAGCACGGGGGCTGGATAGGGAAAGGGTTGCGGAATAGTAATAGTGAGGCTGCCGTCGCCGGGGTTAGCGTTGGAAACCATTGTAATGGCTGAGCTGCCGGTTGAGGTTACCCACGACGAGCCCCCGCCGCCGGCGGAGGCATTGCTGCTCGCGCCGCCGCCGTAGTAGCCGCCGCCCCCGGCCGCGTAGGTACCGCTGCCGCCAAGGCCAAAGCTGCCGTTCTGGCTGCCGCCTCCTGCTTGGGTTGCGCCGGTACCCGCACCGCCGCCGGTGCCGGTGCCTCCGTCGGGAGCCCCACCCTCGCCACCTTGCGAGCCGTTGCCGATGTAGCCGCCCCCGCCGCCACCGCCGGCCACCAGCAGGCGGTCGGACAGCGTGCCGCCGCTGCTGCGCAAGTCGGTGGCCCCGCCGCCGCCGCCGCCCACGAAGCCTACGTCGCCACCGCCGTTGTAGCCGCCCGAGGCGCCACTGCCAAAGCCAAACGTACCCGTGCCGCCTACCTGTATTTTCAGAACCTGGCCTGGTGTTACGGCCAGCGTGGCGCTGACGCGCGCGCCCTGCCCTCCAATATTGGGGTCAAACCACGAGGGCGCCGTGCCCCCTTGCGCGCCTAGGGCCGTTACCTGAATGCTGGTAACGCCCGCCGGCACCGTAAATGTTTGCTCGCCGCCCGTGTAGGAGAAAACCAGCGGCGGATTGGGAGTAGGGGTGCTCACCACATCGTGCCAGGTCACCCCATTCCACATGTTCAGAGTGTTGGTGGTGGTGTTAAATATGGTCAGACCAGCAGCCGATGCGGCCGGGTTAATGGCGTCGCGTTGCGTCTGGGTCATGCGCGGCGGCAGCAGGCCCTTGGTGGTTGAGCTCACATCCAGCGCGGCGGCAGCATTGGGTGCAGTGGTTCCGATACCCACGCCTGGGGAAGTTTGCGCTTCGGCTGTGAGAAAGGAGGCCCCAGTAAGCCCTGACAGGAGCAGTACGCGGCGAAGGGCAGGGGAGAAAAGGCCCATATTGGCAGGATGTAAAAGCTTTAAATCGAATTTATTGGCTTTCACAAAGGACGACGCTACATCAACACTGCGATATGGCATGAAGATGCTAGTACCCGGATTAGAGCCTGGGATAAAGAGGGCATAATTCTCAGCTGCCCCGCTTGCCTGCATAAAGCAAAAAGCCCCTAGCCACGGTGTGACTAGGAGCTTTGACTGAGACTGCGAAGCGGTTTTACAACTGCTCGTAGTTAACCAGAATGGTAATGGGCTTATTATAAATTACCGATAGGTTGGCGTCGGAATTAATAACCATGCTGCCGTTGAAAATATACGGCTGGTACGAGGAGCCCGGCTATGGCATAAAGATGTTGAAATGGCGATGGTAGCCCTACACCCACACCAGCCCCTCGGGCCGAAGCTCCTGCTCGCCCTGCCAGCGGTAGGCCACCAGCTCGCCGCCCTTGGCTACACTGTAGTCGAGGCACACGGAGTGTGGAGTGAGCAGCTGGGGCTGCCCCCGTAGCCAGTAGTGCCCGAAAAACACGGGCGTCAGGTCCTGGTAATAGCCGGCGTGGGGCAGGGCAGCCACGTCCACGGGCTCGTCGGCCAGTGCTTCGAGGGGTTCCAGGAAGTAGCGGCGGTAGGTGGTTTCGGCGGGGTTGAGCCACCAGGCTGTGCGCACCCGGCTGCGGCGGTGCCCGTCCTTATCGAAGAAGTGGTGCTGGCCGGGCAGGTCGGTTTCGTGGCCTTTCAGCGTCACCTCAATGGCTTCAAACTCCGGCGAGCCCACCCGGCTGGCGGCCAGCAGAAACTCGGGCGTGAGACGGGCTTCAGGCAGCTGCTGGCGCAGGTAGGCAATGTAGCGGGCGTCCCAGCAGGCGTGCACCACTCGCAGGCCCGGCAGCTCCAGAAACAGGGGGAGGGTGTAAAACCAGGCCAGGTAGCCCTGCCATTCGGCAAAAAGCTCCTTAGTGCTGAACTCCTCAATGGTGCGCAGGTGCTGCAGAATGTGGTGGGGGAGGTGCGGTCGCAGGTGGCCACCCGTAGGGTCAAAAGCCCAAAATGCCAAAGCGTTGTACTCGTGGTTGCCCAGTACAGCCAGGGCCACGCCGCCTTCCACCATGCCCCGTACCGTGCGCAGCGTTTCCCGAATGGCTGGGCCGCGGTCGATAAAGTCGCCCACAAAGATGACCTGCCGGCCTTCCGCGTGGCGGTAAACCCCGGCCGCGTCGGGCTGGTAGCCCAGCTTGCGCAACAGGCGGTGCAGCTCGTCGGCATGGCCGTGAATGTCGCCTATGAGGTCGTACATGTCTGGGTGATGAGGTGAAAGGGTGATGAAGTGAAGGGTACGTGTCATTGCGAGCGGTAGCGCAGCAATCCGTCCTCTCTGTGCGACCAGCCAGGTAATCCCAGTTATCAATAACCCCCAATGCTGGTTCTGGAGTTGGGGTTTTTTACATTACCTGGCTAGTCGCTGAGAACAGGACGGATTGCTGCGCTGCGCTCGCAATGACACATCTTTTTACCTCATCACCTCATCACCATTAACTATTTCAGCCGCACCAATGTGGCGCCGTAGCCGAACTTTTCCTTGCGGGCGTCCTCGAAGAACTTGATGTCCTTGTTGCGGCTGAGCTGGCGGTGGATTTCCTTGCGCAGCACGCCGTTGCCCATGCCGTGGATAAACACAATTTCGTGCATGTTGGTGGCCAGTGCCCGGGTCAGGGCATCTTCGAAGGCGTCGAGCTGCAGGCGCAGAATAGCCGTGTTGCTCAGTTCCTCGGTGGTACCGGGCCGCAGAGCCTCCAGATGCAGGTCGAACTCGTGAGGTGGGGCCACTATGGGCGCAGCGGGTGCCGGCGCGGCCGCCGCTTGCACAGCTGCCGGCTTGGCCGGCGCATCGCCGCTCAGCTGGGCTTTGAGGGCTTGAGCATCTACGACGCCCTCGGCTTTAGCCGGTGCGGGCGCAGGGGCTTCCTGGGCCAGCTTTTCCGGGGCAATGGCCTGGGCGGCCCGCTCATCTAGCTGAAATAAATAGGCCTCCTGCTTAATTACCGGCGCCTCCCGCTTGCTGCTGTAGAAGGTGCTGGCCTTGAAGCCCTGCCGCTTGCTTAGCAGCTCGTAAGCCGCCTCGCCGTTGAGGCGGAAGGGGAGCAGCTGCACCACCACGGCCGGCCACTGCTCAAAATCCTTGAGGTGGAAATGGGCCAGGGGCTTGGTGCTGGCCTTGGGGCCGAGCTTATCGGCCGCCAGGGCCCGGTAGGGACGGCGGGGCGTCTCCTCGCCGTAGGTAAACAGGACCTCCGAGTCGGTGTTGTTGATGAGCGTGACGCCGAGCAGCTCCGGCGACTGGTGCACCAGGGCCAGAAACACACCCTTGGCCGCGGCCGGAGCCGCGGGGACTTTGGGAGCCGCCGCTCCCGCTTTGGCCGGGCCGCTCGAAGCCACAGCCGCCAAGGCTTCGGCCAGTGAGGGCTGCGGAGCGCGGTGCGCTGGCTTGGGTGCGCTCTTGTCTTTTTTGCTAGGGGCGCGGCCGGGGTTTTGGTTGGCCTTGCCGGGCTTGTACTCGCTGGGCACGCCATCGAAGCTCTGGCTTTCCTCGGGCGCAATGACCACCACCTCGCGGCGCAGCACCGGAATGGTGAAGTCGTTGTCGATGGCCACTTCCACCAGCTCGCTGTCGAGCAGCCGGGTGATGATGCCGCGTTCGGTGCCCGTAAGCAGGCGCACTCTATCTCCTACGTTCATAAAATCAGGGGTTCGGAAGCCGACCGGTACCGGGCGGCGGGTTCACGATGGGGTGGTAAAAGTACGACCAGCGCCGGCAGGCGGTTGAACGGGGCGCGGCCGCTTGGTATCTGTAAGTCGGCGGCAGTTCTGCCCGCCTATTGATAAAAGGCGTGGAAGTTCCACTCGCCGCGGCCGTTAAGCTCCAGGGCAGGGGCGGGCAGGTGGAAGATGCTCAGGGCGTAAAACACCCGCTTCAGCAGTACGCTGCGCGTGGGAATGCGGCGCAGGTCCACGTCGAGCGACAAGTAAAACTGGCGGTAGGGGCGCAGGCCATTGGCGGCGTTGGTGCCGTCGTCGTTGTACACCAGGTCTTCGCCGCCGTAGCCCAGGGCCGGCTGCAGCCAGCGCGGCCAGCGGTTGCCGGGCCTTAGAAAGGCGCCCACGTCAGTGCACAGCCAGTAGGTTTGCCCGTTGTAGTCCTTAAGCAGGCGCTCGGGCAGGTTGCTGCCCAGGGCGTTAGGGCGGCGCTGGGCGTAGCCGGTCAGGTGAAACGACACCTTGGGCATGAGCCGGATATCCTGCCAGGCCAGCTGCTGCGCCAGCACACCCGCTGAGCCGAGGAAGTTGGCCGCCAGGTCGGTAGCCGAGGCCCCGTAAGCCGGGTCGCGCCCGTCGAGCAGCTCAATGGGGCTTTGCACGGCAAACCCCACAAACGAGCCGTACCAGATGGCTTTTTTCTGCGGCAGCCCGGCCCAGCGCAGCATGTCCACAGCCGCCCGGCTTTCCTGGAAAGCGCCCCAGCAGTGCCCGGCCTTGTCCAGCTGCTTCCACTCGGGCCAGTCGTTGAACCAATGCAGCGGAACCTTCTCGCCCGTGTACCAGCTTTGGGTGAGGCCGGTGTAAATGATGCCGTAGCTCAAGGCCGAGCCGACTGCAAGCAAACGAACCCGGCGTGCAGTATGAGCCGCGGAATCAGCAAACGATTTATGGACAAAATCAGGAAGGGTTTCTGCAATCGATTGTGGAAACTGAGCCTGATTCTGCGCCTGGCACGGCGCAGCTGAGGACAGAATTAAGCATAAAAAAAACAGAAATGCCAGCTTGGTGGTTAACGGAACTAATTGCCTCATAATGGGCGTAGTAACATACGCGAAGAACTGTAAAGATACGCCGGCGTTTTTGGACGTATTTGCCGGGGTTAGGCAGGGGCATATGTATCTTGCATGAAGCCTCGTATAGCCTGCTAAGTAGCTGGTCGTACCCATCAATCGTTTGCTGGCATAATTGGATAATTTTCACTTTTACTAATTCCCACATGAAAGTTTTTCGACACGTTTTTGCCTTGCTGATTGGGCTGCTGCCTTTAGCATTGCAGGCGCAAGTGGTGACCACCCAGCCGGTCTTCTTTCGGGAAACCGACCAGGTGACGCTCACCTTTGACGCCACCCAGGGCAACGGCGGCCTGGCCAACTTCACGGGCAACGTCTACATCTGGACGGGCACCGTGACCAACCTCAGCGCCACCAACACCACCTGGCGCAACGTGAAAAGCCCCAGCTTCGGAGCCGCCGACCCGGCCGCGCTGATGACGCGCGATGCCAGCAACCCCAACCTGTACCGCATCACCTTCACACCCCGCACTTTCTATCCGGTGCCTGCCAACGAGACCATTCTGCGGCTGGCCATGATTTTTAAAGACGCAGCCGGCAACACCGTGGGCCGCGGCCCCAACGGCGGCGACATCTTCATCGACGTGTACCAGGGCGGCCCGGCCGTACGCCTGACCGAGCCGGCCAGCGGCGGCAACCCGCTCTTCGTAGCGGCTGGTACCTCCCTGCCCGTGAGCGGCAGCAGCGCCCAGGCTGCCAACCTCGTCCTGACGCTGAACGGTACTCAGGTAGGCCAGGCCAGCAACGCTACCAGCATTTCGGCCAACGTAACGCCCACCAACTCGGGTCGCAACGTGCTGCGTCTCACGGCCGGCACCGGTGCCACTGCCGTGTCCGACTCCGTGATTCTGGTGGTGCGCCCGCAGGTGACGACGGCTGCGCTGCCCGCCGGTGTGAAGGAAGGTGTGACCTACCTGCCGGGTGGTACCTCGGTGATTCTGGCCCTCACGGCCCCCAACAAGCAGTTCGTGTACGCTCTCGGCGAGTTCAACAACTTCCAGCCTGAGAACGCCGCCTTCATGAACCGCACGCCCGATGGCAACATGTGGTGGGTGCAACTCAACGGTCTCACCGCCGGCCGCGAGTACGCCTACCAGTACCTCGTGGACGGCAACCTGCGCGTGGCCGACCCCTACACGGAGAAGGTGCTGGACCCTAGTAACGACCGTTTCATCCCGGCCGTTACCTACCCGGGCCTGCGCTACCCGGCCGGCCAGACCGGCATCATGTCGACCTTCCAGACCAATCAGACGCCCTACGTGTGGCAGACGACCAGCTTCCAGCGCCCCGCCAAAACCAATCTGGTGGTGTACGAGCTGCACCTACGCGACTTCCTGGCCCGCCACGACTTCCAGACCCTGCGCGACACACTCGGCTACCTGCAGCGCCTGGGCGTCAACTGCATCGAGCTGATGCCCGTGAACGAGTTTGAAGGCAACGACAGCTGGGGCTACAACCCGAGCTTCTACTTCGCCGTGGACAAATACTACGGCACCAAAGATGCCTTCAAGCGCTTCATCGACGCGGCCCACAGCCGCGGCATGGCCGTGGTTATCGACATGGTACTCAACCACTCCTTCGGCCAAAGCCCGATGGTGCAGATGTACTTCGACGGCAACCCCACCGCCAACAGCCCCTGGTTTAACCGGACGGCTACTCACCCCTTCAACGTGGGCTACGACTTCAACCACGAAAGTCCCTTCACCAAGCGGTTCGTGAAAAACGTGACCGACTTCTGGGTGAATGAATACCGCATCGACGGCTACCGCTTCGACCTGAGTAAAGGCTTTACGCAGGTGAACTCGGGCTCCAACGTGGGCCAGTGGAGCGCCTACGACCAGTCGCGCATCAACATCTGGCAGGACTACTACTCCCACATTCAGGCCAACCAGCCCGGCACCTACGTCATCCTGGAGCACTTCGCCGATAACAGCGAGGAGACTGTGCTGGGCAACGCCGGCATGATGCTGTGGGGCAACATGCACGGCGCCTACACCGACGCTTCCATTGGCAACTTCCGCAGCGCCAACTTCAGCAGCGCCTACGCGCCCAACCGCGGCTGGACGCAGCCCGGCCTGGTGGCATTCATGGAAAGCCACGACGAGGAGCGCAACATGTACGACGCCCTCACCCGCGGGCAAAGCAGCGGCACCTACAACATCCGCAACCTGAGCACTGCTCTGGAGCGCATGGAAATGAATGCCGCCTTCTTCCTCACCATCCCCGGACCGAAAATGATTTGGGAGTTTGGCGAACTGGGCTACGACGTGAGCATCAACCAGAATGGCCGCACCGGCGCCAAGCCCATCCGTTGGAACTACTACCAGGACCCCAACCGCCGCAAGCTGCACGATGTATACGCTAACCTAACGGCCCTGAAGCAGCAGCCGGCTTTTGCCACCGGCACCTACACCAACCGCGTAAGCAGCCAGGGCAAGGCCATCCAAATCACCTCGCCCTCGCTGAACGTGACCGTAGTGGGCAACTTTGGCCTGACCTCAGTGGATGTAAACCCACAGTTCCAACGCACCGGCCGCTGGTACAACTACCTCACCGGCGACAGCATCAACGTGGTGAATACCACCGACCTGCTCACCCTGGCCCCCGGCCAATACGCCGTGTACCTCGACCGCCGCATCGGCCGCGTGGCCCTGGCAACCCAGCCCGCCGCCCAGGCCGACGTGTTCCGTCTGGCGGCCGCTCCCAACCCGGCCTCGGGCAGCACCACGCTGCGCTACGTGCTGCCCGTTTCCAGCGCCGTGCAGGTAACGGTAAGCAACGTGCTGGGCCAAACGGTGAAAACAATTGCCGCTGGCCGCAAAGCCGCCGGTGCCAACGCCCTGGAGTTACCGGTAAACACACTCAGCCCCGGCGTTTACATCGTGCGCCTGCAGGCGGCGAGCCAGCAGCAAACCCTGCGAATCGTGGTGCAATAAATCAAACTCAGAGCATAAAAAAGCCCCGCTGGATATCCAGCGGGGCTTTTTTATGTAAGAGAATCCAGCCTAGCCTTCGTGGTAAGACACCAGGTCATCGATAGGAGAGCGGATAATCTTGCCCACCTCCATGCCGTGGCTTTTGGCTACCTGCGTCAGGGCGTCGCGGAAGTTGTAGCCCACCGAGCCCACGCAGTTGAAAGTGTAGTCCTGGTAGCGCGGGTAGTGCAGCACCAGGTTTTGAAAGAACGTCTCGAAGCCCTGCAGCACGATGTCGCGGCAGTAGCTCACGTTGTTGTGGTCGTAGGCAAACTTGGCGAAGCTGGCCAGGAAGCGGTTGGGCAGCGGCTGGTTGTAGAGCTTGTCCAGAATTTCGTTGCGCGTAAAGCCGTAGGTTTCGGCAAAGGCATCCTGCAGGCCATCGGGCAGCAGGTTGCGGAGGTAGTCGCGCAGCAGCCGCTTGCCAATAAACGAGCCCGAGCCTTCGTCGCCCAGGAAATAGCCCAGTGAATCAACGTTGTAGGTGATTTTCTCGCCGTCGTACAGGCAGGAGTTGGTGCCCGTGCCCAGAATGGCGGCGAAGCCGGGGCCGCGGCCGAGCAGGGCGCGGGCCGCGGCCAGCAAATCCTCCGTTACCGACACCCTGGCCTGGGGAAACAGCTGCCGCATGGCCTGGGCTACCACTTCGGCCTTTTGGGCCGATGATACCCCTGCGCCGTAGTAGTGAACCTCCCGCACCTGGTCGCGCGCCAGCGTATCGGGCAGGTTTTTAGTCAGGGAAGCGGCAATGGCTGCCGTATCCATGAAATCGGGGTTGTACCCTTCGGTGTTGAAGTAGACGCGGTTGTGGGCATCGTCGAGCTGGCACCAGTTGCTTTTGGTGGAGCCGCCATCGGCAATTAAAATCATAAGTGAAAAACGGGGTTGTGCTGAGCAGCGAAAGTAAGCAGTGAGTCGCACATGGCGTGCGTGTGCAGGCGCGCAAGCGCGCAGGTGCGCATTAATAAAGAACTTTTATTTGAAAAATGCGGTAAAAAAACTTTTAATTAGCGCGTCAGTTGCTATTTTTACCAGGCTTCAGAAGGTTAATTTCGATTATTTCTGATAAAGCCGCATCAAAAAACAAGTTTCCCAATTTTCAACCACTTTTTTTTAATTCTCTACAATAATGAGAAAGTTCTTTACCCTGGCTGCCATCGGAACCCTAGCAGCAACTTCGTTGAGTGCCCAAGCTCAGATTACGCTCGACGGCGTAATCAACGCTGGTGAAATTGGTGCCGGCCGTTACGTATCGCTGGGCCAGTACACCGCCCCGCACCCTGCTGGCTTCGGCGACTGGGGTCTGCTGCAGATGTACGGTGCCAACACCAGCTCTAAGCTCTACATTGCCCTGGCCGGTACTATGGAGCGCAGCGGCAACGGCTTCACTTTGTACGTTGACCTGCCCAACATGACTGGTGTTCCCACAGGAACAGCTCTGCCCCCCATTACCGCTGCCGGTAGCACCTTCGAGCGTGGCGGTGCCATCCTCGACCTGCCCACCACCGACCTCGGCATCAACCTCAAGGGTGACGCTGCTGGTCAGGTTCCCCAGGTTGCCGTGTACACCTCGGCAACTGCTGGTACGGCTGCTGACCTCGGCCCGGTACTGCCGGCCTCCGGTACTGCTGTAGCCCTGACGAGCAATGCTGCTTTCCCCATGTTCAATGGTGCTCGCATGGCTTACAAAGACAGTCCCGATGGCAAAGTGCTGACCAACCCTGGCAATGCTAATGGCGGTGGGGCCGGCTCGTATGGCTGGGAAATCGAGTTGGACCGTACGGCTCTGGGTCTGCCCGCCGGCGCATCCATCGTTCGCCTGTTTGCTGCTTATACCAGCAACACCAACTACTGGGCCAGCGACGTAATTCCCGAAGTGCTGAACGGTACTGCTCCGAACACGGCCAACTTCGCTTTCGACCCCGACTTCACGCAGGAAGCTGGCACGCAGGCTGCTACTTTCAACGTAGTGCTGGGCACCAAGCAGGCCGATGAGGCTTCGGTTGCTATGAGCGTATTCCCGAACCCCACCAACAGCCAGGCCACGGTAACCTACCGCGTACTCGACAAAGCCGAGCACGTGAACGTAGTGCTGACCGACCTGCTCGGCCGCCCCGTACGTACCCTGCAGGACGGCAAGCAGAGCGCTGGCTTCCAGAACATCAGCCTCAACAACGCTGACATCGCTGCTGGTACCTACATGGTACGCGTACAGGTTGGCGACAAAGTAGCTACCCGCAAAGTAGTACTGCTGTAAGCTCACTTTTAAGGCAAATAAAAAGCCCCGCTGCCATTGGCAGCGGGGCTTTTTATTTGCGACTCATTCTATTACAAGTAATAAATTAAACAGTCATTCCTCATGGCATAACATCCGCTTAGGAGGAAGCTTTTACATGCTACTTAAACAATTAATGCTGTCCGATTCTAGAGAAACAAGTACAAATGGTTCGGATAAAATATCCCTTTGTGGGAACCACAGGCAACTGGTAGTTTCGGCTGCAGCTGTTCTTTGGCTGCATTCAGATTAAGCCTGCATCGCGAAGTTTTAAACGATGCAGATAGTAATTTAAATAGCACTTGCTGGACCAATATTTATTTGCCCGTGTTGTTGTGATTAATTAGGCACAGCACACTCCCCTCTGAGATTACCTGACACTGTCGAATTGCATCTCATGCTAGCCTAGGCAATTGTTGCATGAAATAGTGTCAAATAAAAAAGCCCTGAGCATTTGCTCAGGGCTTTTTTTATTATCAATTGCTACCAGATTAGTTGTAGCCCGTGTTCTGCACCAGGTTGGGGTTAGATGCAATATCGGTGCTCGGAATGGGGTAGAGGTTCAGGTTAGGCGAAACGTCCTGACCTTGGGCGGCGTTGCCTTTCCAGGGCCAGTTGTAGCCTTGCGTGAACTTGTTGAAGCGCACGAGGTCGGTACGACGGTGGCCTTCCCAGTACAGCTCGCGAGCGCGCTCGTCCAGAATATAGTTCAGGTCGTAGCTACTGATGTTGCCGTTGCTATTGCCATAAGCCCGCTGGCGCAACTCGTTCAAGTAGCCCAGGGCAGTGCTCTCGCTGCCATTAGTGGCGTTACGCTTCACAGCCTCGGCGTACATCAGGTACACATCAGCCAGGCGGAACATGGGGAAATCAATGTCTACAAACTCCTTCTGGGGGTCGTTGGGAGCCCCACCGGTAGAGGTAATATTGCGGTATTTCTTCACGGCAAAGCCGTTGTTGAAGTTGTCAATGCCGTTGTTTGCACCCGAGGGCAGAATCTCCAGACGCTGGCCCCAGGTATAGAACTGGGCGCGGGTATCAGGGCAACGCTGGGTGGTGTCGGGGAACAAGTTTACCAAGGCTTTGGTGGTACGCAAACCACCCCAGCCGCCATTTACACCGAAAGCAGCAGGCACCATGCGGCGGCCACCAATAGCAGCGTGTACCAGGAAGGTAGTGCTGCCATAGCCACGCACACTCAGGCCATCAGACACCACCGGGAAAATCATCTCCGGTGAAGTATGGTTGTCGGCGCGGAACATGTTCACGTAGTTCGGCGTGAGCGAGTAGCCGGCGGCAATAACGCGGCTACAGTACTCAATGCAGTTGTTGCTTTGGGCCGGGCCAGGCTGGCCAGTAGGGCCAGTGTAAACACCGGCATTCAAGTACAGCTTGGCCAACAGCGTCCAGGCAGCAGCCTTATCGGCCCGGCCGTATTCGTTCTGCTTAGGCTCAGCCAAGTCTCCACCCGGGTCGCTGATGGTCTTCAGCTCAGTCACCACGTAGTTAAACAGGTCGGGACGGGTAATGCGACGCGGCAGGAAAGCACCTACTTTGTCTTCTTCCGTCACGAAGGGCACGTTGCCGAACAGGTCGAGCGCGTGCCAGTAGGAGAGGGCCCGCAGGAAGCGCGCCTCAGCCCGGTAGCGCTTCACGGTTTCTAGGTTAGCGCCGCTGATGCCCCGCTCGCTGAGCTTGCTGTCCGTGGTTTCGCGGATAAACTCATTGCAAAGTGCTACCTGATAGTAGATGCGGCCGTAAATCATGCGCAGGAACTCGTTGTTCGAATTCCAGGTCATGAGGTGATAAGTGGGCAGCGAACCATCGTTCCAAGCAATTACAGCCTCGTCGGTCGGCAGCTCCTGGGCTTTCCAGTACTGGCGCATATACTGCGTGAAGCCCACGTCGGAGAAACCCTTGAGGTCGGGGTTATCCGAAGTCTGCTGCCCGGTAGTAGCGAGGCCAGCGTAGAGCTTGGCCAGTACGCCACGGTAGTTTTCAAAGTTGTTGTAAATCGAGGTTGTGTTCTGCTCGAAGTACGGTTGGCGGTCCAGGTCGCAGGAGCTAACCGCTGCCAGGGCAGCTACCACGCTCACTTGGGCCATTCGGCGGAGAATGCTATGTTTCATCATGGGTAGTTAAGCGGTTAAGATGGATTAGAAACCGACATTCACGCCGAAAGTGAAGGTGCGCGGACGCGGGTAAAAGTTGTTGTCGATGCCGGAGGGAATTTCCGGGTCAAGGCCTTTGTACTTCGTGATTACGAATACGTTCTGAACCGCAAAGGACACACCTAAGTTCGCCTTCTCGTTCATGAATTTTGGGAAGTTGTAGCCCAGGGTCACGTTGTCCATGCGCAAGAACGAGGCGTCCTGCACATAGTAGTCGGAGCGGTACTGCACAGCCTCAAAGTTGGTAGTTCGGATGTCAGGCGTCGTGTTGTTGTAGAAGCCTGCGGCGTTGTAGAGGTTGTTGTAGAATGCCAGGCCTGAGTTCACGTTGTTGTACACGTAGTTGTTCAGGTTGGCACGCATGGTGAAGGCAAGGCTGAAATTGCGCACGCTCAGGTTAGAGCCCAGGCCCATGAACAGGGGCGAAGCAGCCTGCTTATAGCGGTAGCGGTCAGCGTCGGTGATTTTGCCGTCGCCGTTCATGTCTTCGAAGGCACGTACCATGTCGGCATCGGCAGTCGAGGCCGGGTTGATTGGGTTACCAGCGTCGTTGTACTTCTGCTTCAGCACGTAGAACGAGTTGGTAGAATAGCCCACGGTGTTAATCAGAATCTGGTTACCCTGGCCGGCATTGGCGATGTTGTCGCCAGTGAAGATACCGGGGTCAGACGAGAGGTCCTGCAGACGCAGCTTGGTAATTTCGTTCTTGTTATAAGTTGCGTTGAAGTTCAAGTTCCAGTTCAGGTTCTCGCGACGGATTACCTGACCATTCAGGGCGAACTCAATGCCACGGTTTTCGATGGCACCAATGTTAGTGGTTACCAAGTCCGCCAAGTTGGTACCTGCGGGCACTTGGATGCGGTTCAAGAGGTCCTTGGAGCGACGCAGATACACATCTACCGAACCAGTAAGACGGCCATTGGCAAAGCCGTAATCCAAGCCAGCATTGTAGGTGGTCGTTTCTTCCCATTTCAGGTCGGCCACGTAAGCTTCGGGGCGCAGGGTTTGCACATAGCTGTTACCAAACTGGTAAGATACTGTGGGCTCGCCAAGCGTATATATAGGCTGGTAGCTATAGTAAGCATCGTCACCAATACCTTGTTGGCCAGTAATGCCGTAGCCAACACGCAGCTTTAAGTCGGAAATAGCTGATGAGCTGGCCATGAAATCTTCACCTTTTACGCGCCAAGCGGCGCTCACGGCGGGGAAATAACCCGTACGGTTCTCCTCGGGGAAGCGCGACGAGCGGTCGGCACGTAAAGTACCCGTCAGCAGGTAGCGGTCCTTGAGATTATAGTTAAAGCGTCCATAATAGGACTCGAGCCCATAGTCGCCTTTGTATTCGGGGCGGGCCGGCTGCGTGTTGACGCGCTCTGTACCATCAGCGGAAAACTGGGCATAGTTAGGGTTACGGCGGTAGAAGTTTTGATAGGAGTGACCAGCCAATATTTCAATACGTCCGGCCGAACCTAACTCTTTAGTGTAGTTCAAGTAGAACTCGTTCAGCCAGGTGTTGCGGTTTTGCGAGTAAATTGTGCGTTCGCCATTCAATGAGCGGTTAGTGGCGCTGTTGAAAGAGGCACGGGCATAGTCCGGAATGTCACGGGTGCCGTCGCCGCGCTGCACGTCATAGCCTAGGTTGAAGTTAGCACGCAGGCCCGCTAGGAAAGGCAGCTTGTAGTCGAGCTGAATGTTGCCCACACTACGCTTCACCGTGCTGCGGTCGCGGCGCAGGTTCAGCAGAGCCACCGGGTTACGGGCCGCGATGGTGATGGGGTTAATGTTGTCAGCCTGCAGCCATTCGAAGTAGCCGCCGTAGAAGCCGCTGGGCTGGTCGGCGTAGATGGGTCGGGTGGGATCGAAGGTGGCAGCCCCACCGATGGCTCCCTGGTCGGCAAAGTTATTGTCGATGATAGAGCCTTTCACATTGATGTCAATGCGCAGGTTGTCGTTAAGCAGCATGGGCGTGATGCCAATAGAGCCGGAGTTACGCACCAGCTTGGAAGTACGCAGGATGCCGGTCTGGTTCAGGTTGCCGTAGCTTACGCGGATGGGCATTTTGCCCGCCGAGCCGGTTAGACTGATGTTATTATCAAACGTGTAGCCCGTCTGATAAATGGCGTCCTGCCAGTCGGTGTTGGCCGTGCCCAGCGGGGTAGGAGGCATGTTATTGTACCGCTCATTGATAAGCTGACGGTACTCGTCTCCGCTCAGCACATCCACTTTTTTGATGAGCTTGGAGATGGAGCTTTGCGAGTTGATGTTGACGTGCAGCTTTTCGCCGCTCAAGCCTTTCTTAGTCGTAATCAGGATTACACCGTTTGAAGCGCGCGAACCGTAGATGGCAGTCGCCGAGGCGTCCTTGAGCACGGTGTAGGTCTCGATGTCATTGGGGTTAATCAACGTCAGTGGGTTGGACGCACCACTGAGGCTGCCCTCGTTTTCAACCGGAACTCCGTCAATAACAATAAGCGGATTGTTGTTTGCCAGCGAAGAGCCGCCGCGGATGCGAATCTGGGTAGCGCTGCCGGGCTGGCCGCCGTTGGTGTTGATTTGCAGACCGGCCACTTTGCCCTGAATCAGCTGCTCGGGGTTGGTGACCTGGCCTTTCACAAACTGGCGCTCGTCGACCGTGGCCACCGAGCCGGTGATGTCTTGCCGGCGCTGGGTGCCGTAGCCTACTACCACAGCTTCGGCCAGCTGCGTGGTGTTTTCCACCAAGCTGGCCGATACTTCGGTGTTCTGGCCAGCCACAACGGTTACCGGGCGGCGCACCGTGGTGTAGCCCACGTAGGAAATGACCAGCGTTTGGTTGCCGGCCGGCACGTTCTGGATGCTGTAGGTACCATCCACGTTGGAAGAGCCCCCAATGGTAGTGCCTTCAATCAGCACCGTCGCACCCGGAACCCCTTCATTCTTGTCGTCCGTGACGCGTCCGCTCACAGAACCGGTTTGGGCGAATGCTCCCGAGGGGAAGCCAAAACCCACGAATAGCAGCAGAAACAATAGTTTCGCCAGGTAATGGTGTTTCATAAAGGAAACGTTGAAAAAAGTGAATGGTGGGAAAAGTTGTGTGGAGGTTTTTTGTGAATTGCTGCCAGAAAAGTAGGAAGGCCTGAAGGTGAAAAAGTGCAAAAAGCTATGCAATAGAAACATCAGCAGGAGGGTAAAAGCAACAGATAAAGTTTAACTTAATTGATAATCAATGGGTAAGAAGTTAAACGGGACCTGCAAACGTTGCCGGAAACCCAAATAACCACGCAAGATATTGTTTTGATAACAACAAACCCAATTTCCGGCCTGCCGGAGGAATGCAATTTCCGGGAACGATTGCAGGTTAAAGCGGTAGCTATTTTTTGCATTATAAGCAGAAAATGCGCTCAAATGTTAGCCTGATAAAGAAAATAGATTTATATAATAACAACAAACCGCACGGCCGAAAGTATATTGAGCTGGCGTTTAAGTACAAGGACAAATAGCCATTATTGGGTCCGAAAATCCTGTGGTTTATGCAGTGATTTAAGCTCGCACCCTTTGGTATCTGGTCGGCTCCGGCGGGATTGCAGCAGTCTGGGGCTGACAAAATGCGGCCTGAGCCCTTTATTTGTGCAGCTTCACCCAGTCATTGTTCGCACAGCGCTTGCATTCCGCGTCCAAAAAAGACGAAATTGCACTGCCATTAGGCGCTTGGCATGAGAGTTGGCAGTACAGCCCGGCTCAAACTCCCTACTTTTGGGTTTCTCTATGAAAATGAAAAAGCAACTACTGCTCGTGCTGCTGCTGCTGGCAGCCTCCGTCACCGGCGCGCTGGCCCAGGACCAGCCCGGTATCGTGATGCCTTCGAAAAGCAAAGGCAAAGCGAAAGCGGCAGGGGCCACCAAAAAGGGCAAAGCCAACCCCAACGCGCCTATTGTAATTAAAAAGGAAAACGCCGACGAGGATGCCCCGCCGATTATCGTGAGCAAAATGAAGCTCAAAAACCCGGTAATTGTGTACTATGAGCAGGCGCCTCCAGGCAAAGTGGTTCAGCAGCTCATCATGGACGAAGAGCATCTGGCCCTGCTGCGCTACCTCACGCCCGATGAGCTGGTGATGCGCCGTGAGGTGTACGTGGATGGCGTAGGCAACCTGGGCCTGCCGGGTACCGATGAGAAGAAGTTCCGCCTGCTGGGCACCAGCCTGATAGCCGACGACGAGCGCAAGCCGGCCGGTGATGGCCGCAGCACCTACTCGCGGCTGAAAGTGCCCTCGCCCGGCGACTTGTACGTGGTGCGCGAGTCGGCCGAGGAATACCGCCACTTTGTGAAGGGCCCGCAGAAGCAGGGCTCACTGCTCGACTTTCAAGTGAATGGCTTGCCGGGCGTCGACTCGGTGCGGGCTGTGTACACGCTGCGCCGCATGGACTCGGCCGAGCGCGGGGCCGGTAGTGGCTCCACCATCCGCTAAGCGTGGGGCGGCAGTTTTCGGGCGCGCTGCTGCTGGCCTGGCTGGCTGCAGGTTCGGCCGGTGCGCAAACGGTGCTGCGCATCGATAAGGTGCCAGCCAATACGCCGGCCGCGGATACCATTTTTGTGGCCGGCTCTTTCAACGGTTGGAACCCGCATGATGCGCGCTTTGCCCTGCGCCGCCAGGCCGATGGCAGTTGGCAAATCAGCCTGCCGCAAGGGTTGGGTGCGCTGGAATACAAGTTTACCCGCGGCAGCTGGGAAAAAGGCGAGGTAGATTCCAAGGGCGAGGCCTTGCCTAACCGCCGGGCCGAAGCCGGCACCCAAAGCGAAATCAGCCACGGAGTAGCCAATTGGCAGGACTTGAGCGGGGCCGCGAAAAAGCATACCCTTTCTCCGCAGGTGCAGGTACTTTCTGAGTCGCTCGCCATGCCCCAGCTAGGGCGTCGTCGGCGGGTGCTGGTGTATCTGCCGGCCGACTATGCCCAAAATACCCGCCGGCGCTATCCGGTGCTGTACCTACACGATGGGCAGAACGTGTTCGACGAAGCCACCAGCTACAGCGGGGAATGGGGCGTGGATGAAACGCTGGACCAGCTCAAAAAACAGGGGCAGGGCGTAGCCAGCAGCATTGTGGTAGCCATTGACAATGGCAACGAATACCGCAGCGACGAATACATTCCCTGGCCCAGCGAGGCCCTGAAAGACCAGCCGCACAAAGGCGGACAAGGCAGTGCCTACGTCGATTTTCTGGCTCAGACGCTTAAGCCTTACGTGGATGCCCACTTTCGGACCCAGCCCGATGCGGCCCATACCGGAGTGGCGGGCTCCAGTCTGGGCGGGCTCATTTCCTTGTACGCAGCCCTGAAATATCCCCAGGTTTTTGGGCGGGTAGGCATCTTTTCGCCTGCGTTCTGGGTGTGCAACGACTCGTTGCAGGCCTACTTCCGCCAGCATCCGGCGGCGCCAACCTCGCGGTTCTATTTCGTGTGCGGGCCTAAAGAATCCGAAACCATGCTGCCGCTGATGGTCAGCTGGCGCAATGCACTGCGCGATGCCGGCGTGCCGGCTGCTAACCTGCGCCTGCAGGCTCCGGCCGATGGTGAGCATCGCGAATGGTTCTGGCGCCGAGAGTTTCCCGCGGCTTACCGCTGGCTTTTTTCGCCGGCTGCCTCAGCGGTTAAGCGAGGGGTAGCGCATTAAGTATTGGCCCGTACATCAGTAAATTAGGCATGAGTCATACTTGCTGAATTGCTATTCAAAGCATGGCTTGGTTGATGGTATGGCAATAAAATTTAACAAGTGTTGCTTGTTTTTTAACGAAAGGCTCATACTTTTGCGTCGCGCTTCCAGAAAGCGCAACTGAACTATGACTTTTATCACGACTTCGCATGCTTGGTGGTGGCCGCTCCGAACCCTCGGACCGGACAGCCTGTGCGCGTGGTAAAGTCAGCCCTGACCTTTTCCATTTCTACAGAAGCCCGGCCCGCCGCCGGGCTTTTTGTATTTCGGCCATTTTCAAAATTCCTCCCCAGTGAACTTTCAACTTCGCACCACTCGGCGCCGCCTGCTGGCCGACACCGTAACGCCGGTGGGCCTGTATCTGCGGCTACGCGACCAGTACGCCAACTGCCTGCTGCTGGAAAGTGCCGACTACCACGGCCAGCAAAATGCCTTTAGCTACCTGGTGTGCGAGCCGCTGGCCACGTTTGAGCTGCGGCGCGGCGGCCAGCTGCTGCAGCAGCTACCCGGCGCGGCCCCAACGCAGGAGGAACTTGCCCAGCCTCGCTTGGCCCTGAACCGCCTGCGCAGCTTCGCGGCCGCGTTTTCGCCCGATGCAACTGCGCCAACGCTGCCTTTTATCAGCACCGGCTTGTTTGGCTATATGGGCTACGAAGCCGTGCAAAGCTTCGAGGATGTGGCCTTTAACCCCGACAAAGTGCCGGCTGCCGATGTGCCGCTGATGCGCTACGGCGTGTACCGCTTCGTCATTGCCTTTAACCACTTCCGGCAGGAGCTGTACCTATTTGAGCACCGCCTGGCCACCGACGAAGCCAGCCCATACGGCCTTGACCGGTTGGAAAGCCTCGTGCGTAACCCCAGCGTGCCCGCGTTCGGGTTTGAAACCGTGGGTGAGGAGCAGAGCAACCAGACCGACGCGGAGTTTCTGGACCGCCTGGCGCAGGGGCAAACCCACTGCCGCCGCGGCGACGTGTTCCAGATTGTGCTGTCGCGGCGCTTCCAGCAAGGCTTTGTCGGCGACGAATTCAACGTGTACCGGGCGCTGCGGTCCATCAATCCCTCGCCCTACCTGTTCTATTTCGACTACGGCGACTACAAAATCTTCGGCTCCTCGCCCGAAACGCAGCTGCTGGTGAAGGCACGGGAGGCAAGTTTGTACCCCATTGCCGGCACCTACCGCCGCACCGGCGACGATGCAGCCGATGCCGCAGCGGCTCAGCGCCTGGCCGAAGACCCGAAGGAAAATGCCGAGCACGTGATGCTGGTGGACCTGGCCCGTAACGACCTGGCGCGGCACGGCAGCAAGGTGGAAGTGCGCACCCTGCGCGAAATCCAGTTTTATTCCCACGTCATTCACTTGGTAAGCCACGTGGCAGCCGAGCTAGCCCCCAACACTGATACGCTGCAGGTGGTGGCCGACACTTTTCCGGCCGGTACGCTTTCCGGCGCCCCCAAGCACCGCGCCCTGCAGCTGATTGATGCGCTGGAACCCACCGCCCGCGGCTACTACGGCGGCTGCCTGGGCCACCTGGGCTTTGATGGCAGCTTCAACCACGCCATCATGATACGCTCCCTTCTGAGCCATCAAAATCAGCTCTACTTCCAGGCCGGGGCTGGCGTTGTGGCAGCCTCCGACATTCAATCGGAGCTGCAGGAAGTTCACCACAAGTTGGGCGCGCTCCGAGCTGCGCTGCGGGAAGCCGGCAGTGAACAGTCAGTAGTTAACAGTAAACAGTTAACAGTGAGTAGTTAGGTGTTTCTTTCTGATGCCCCTTTCTGCGGCCATTTGACTGGTTGTTAAATGTTAAATGACAGTTGATAAATGAAAATTCTGGTTCTTGACAACTACGACTCCTTCACATACAACCTGGTGCAGCTGCTGCGCGAGCTGGGCCACGGAGCTGGGCTGACGGTGCGGCGCAACGACCAGCTGCCGCTGGAGGCAGTGGACGAATATGAGGCGGTGCTGCTCTCACCCGGGCCCGGCATTCCGGCCGAAGCGGGGCTGATGCCGGCTATTATTAACCGCTACGCACCCAGCAAGCGCATCCTGGGAGTGTGCCTGGGCCACCAGGGCCTGGCCGAAAGCTTTGGGGCGTCGCTGTACAACCTGCCGGCCGTGCTACACGGCGTAGCCACCGAGGCCGAGGTGACAGCGCCGGACGAGCGGCTGTTTGCGGGGCTGCCGCCGCGCTTTCAAGTGGGGCGCTACCATTCCTGGGCTGTGCAGCCCGAAACGGTGCCCGCCGAGTTGGAAGTGACGGCCCGCGACGATGCCGGGCAGGTGCTGGCCCTGCGCCACCGCCACTACGACGTGCGCGGCGTGCAGTTCCACCCCGAAAGCATCCTCACTGAGCACGGCGCCCGCATGCTGGCGAACTGGCTGGCGTGATTTAGCTGCAAGCCACAAGCTTACTCATTTTTTGCTTCCAAATAAGCAGCAGCCTGAGGCTTGCAGCTTGAAGCTCAAACCTATGAAACACATTCTCAATCAACTCTTCGACCACCAGTCGCTGACGCACGCCGAGGCTCACGCGGCCCTGCGGCAGCTGGGCGAGGGGGGGGCCAACCCGGCCGAGACGGCGGCTTTCCTGACGGTGTACCGCATGCGGCCCATCACGGTGGCCGAGCTGGCCGGCTTCCGGGAAGCTTTGCTGGACTTGTGCCGCGACCCGGAGCTGGGCACCACCGAGCTGCTCGACATCGTAGGCACGGGCGGCGACGGCAAGGACACGCTCAACATCTCAACCCTGGCCAGCTTTGTGGTGGCCGGAGCAGGGGTGAAGGTGGCCAAGCACGGCAATTTCGGGGTGTCGTCGGTGTGCGGCTCCAGCAACGTGCTGGCATATTTCGGCTACGACTTCGAAGCCAGCTCCGACCAGCTGCGGCGGCAATTGGACCGGGCCGGCATCTGCTTTCTGCACGCTCCGGCTTTTCACCCGGCCATGCGCCACGCCGGGCCGGTGCGGCGCGAGCTGGGCCTGCGCACCTTCTTCAACATACTGGGCCCGCTGGTGAACCCGGCCCGGCCCGGCGCCCAGTTGCTGGGCGTGTTCAGCCTGGAGCTGCAGCGCTTGTATCATTACCTGCTGCAGCCCACCGCCATCCGCTACGCCGTGGTGCATGCCCTCGACGGCTACGACGAACTGGCGCTGACGGGTCCAGCCAAGGTGGTATCGGCGCGAGCCGGCGAGCAGCTGCTCACACCCCAGAGCCTGGGGCTGGCCGCTTGCACCGCCTCAGACCTGGCCGGTGGGAGCACGGTGGAAGCTGCAGCCCAGCTATTCAAACGCGTGCTTTCCGGTGCTGGCAGCCCAGCCCAGCGCGACGTAGTAACGGCTAATGCGGCACTGGCCCTGCAATGTGCCCGGCCCACCCTGTGTTGGGAAGCCGCGCTAGCCCAAAGCCGGGAGTCACTCGACTCCGGCGCTGCCTACCAGGCTTTTAGTCGCCTGCTCGAAACCAGCCATTCTTAAACAAGCCGGGCTCAGACTTTTAATAATCAGCCATGTCCACAATTCTGGAAACCATTGTTGCGCACAAACGACGCGAGGTAGCGGCCCGGCAGGAGCTGGTGCCGGTGAAGCTGCTGGAAAGCAGCCTGTACTTCAACTCCCAGCCGCTTTCGCTGCGCAGCTACCTGCTGCGAGAGGGCAGCAGCGGCCTCATTGCCGAGTTCAAGCGCAGGTCGCCCTCGCGCGGCTGGCTCAACCAGTACGCGCCGGTGGAGCGCACCACGCTGGGCTACATGCAGGCCGGGGCTGCGGCCCTGTCGGTACTCACCGACGCCGAGTTTTTTGGCGGCCGCAACGAGGACCTGACCACGGCCCGGCGCTTCAATTTCTGCCCCATCCTGCGTAAAGACTTTGTGGTAGATGAGTATCAGGTGCTAGAAGCTAAAAGCATTGGGGCTGATGCCATTCTGCTGATTGCAGCGGTGCTCTCAGCGGCCGAAGTACAGCGCCTGGGCAGCCTGGCCAAAAGCCTGGGCCTGGAAGTGCTGCTTGAGGTACACAATGCCGGAGAGCTGGCGGCGGCCCAGCCTGAGTCCGTGGATTTGATTGGCGTTAACAACCGCAACCTGCACGACTTCAGTGTAAGCCTCGACACGTCTTTGAGCTTGGCTGAGGCCATTCCGGCGGAGTTTGTGAAAGTGTCGGAAAGCGGCATCTCGGGCGCGGCTGCCATCGGGCAGCTGCGGGCGGCTGGCTACCGCGGCTTTTTGCTCGGCGAAGCCTTCATGAAGCACGCCCGGCCCGAGCGCGCCTGCGCTGCCCTGGTGCAGGAGCTCTACGCCCAGCTGACACCCGCAAGCGCTGTTTTAAGCTGATGAATACGGCTATCAACCCGGCGGCTTCGGGCCGGCTATTGGTGAAAGTATGCGGCATGCGCGACGTCAGCTCCCTGGCCGAAGTAGCCGCGCTGGCCCCTGACTTTCTCGGCTTCATTTTTGTGCCGGCCTCGCCTCGCTACGTGGGCACGGCGCTGGCACCTGAGCAGTTGCGTGCTCTGCCGCCGCACATTCGGAAGGTGGGTGTTTTCGTCAATGAAACCACGGCTGCCATCCTGGCTACCGCTCGGCGCTTTGGTCTGGACGCCGTGCAGCTGCACGGCCAGGAAACCCCTTCGCAATGCCAGGCGCTGTCGGACGAAGGATTGCAGATAATCAAGGCTTTTTCGGTCGGAGAGGACTTCGACCAAGCCGAGCTGTTGCCCTACGTGCCCCATTGCGACTTTTTCCTTTTTGATACCAAAGGCCCGGCGCCCGGCGGCAACGGGGTGGTATTCGACTGGCAGCAGCTGGCCAACTACCGCCTGCCCACGCCCTACTTCCTGGCCGGGGGGCTAGGGCCCGCCCACGCCGCTACGCTGGCGGCCCTGCGCCTGCCCGGCCTGGCCGGCATCGACCTCAACAGTGGCTTCGAAACCAGCCCCGGCGTGAAAGACGCCGGCCGCCTGCAAACCATGCTCAATCAACTGCGCCCATCCGCATTTTCGCTATGAATCCTTCCCTGCAACACCCCAGCGCCCGCGGCTACTACGGCGAGTTCGGCGGAGCCTTTGTGCCCGAGATGCTGTACCCCAACGTGGAAGAGCTGCGGACCCAATACCAGGAAATTCTGGCGTCAGCCAGCTTTCAGGCCGAGTTCCAGCAGCTGCTGCGCGACTACGTGGGCCGGCCCACGCCCCTGTTCGAGGCCCGGCGGCTGTCGGCCCGCTACGGCACCCGCATTTTCTTGAAACGAGAAGACCTCTGCCACACCGGTGCCCACAAAATCAACAACACCGTAGGGCAGATTCTGCTGGCCAAGCGCCTGGGCAAGACGCGCATCATTGCCGAAACCGGGGCTGGGCAGCACGGCGTGGCCACGGCCACCGTCTGCGCCCTGATGGGCCTGCCCTGCGTGGTGTACATGGGCGCCGTGGACATGGAGCGGCAGCGCCCCAACGTGGCCCGCATGCGGCTGCTCGGGGCCGAGGTACGGGCCGCCCAGAGCGGCAGCCGCACTCTGAAAGATGCCACCAACGAGGCCATTCGCGACTGGATTGCCAACCCCGTCGATACGCACTACATCATCGGCTCGGTGGTGGGACCCCACCCGTACCCCGACCTGGTGGCGCGGCTGCAGAGTGTTATCAGCGAGGAAATGCGGGCGCAGCTGCTGGCCCAAACCGGTACGGAGCTGCCCGACTACGTGGTGGCCTGCGTAGGAGGCGGCTCCAACGCGGCGGGGGCCTTCTACCACTTCCTCGACGAGCCTACGGTGCAGCTGGTGGCCGTAGAGGCCGCCGGGCTGGGGCTGCAGTCGGGCCACTCGGCCGCAACCTCGGTGCTGGGCCGGCCGGGCATCATCCACGGCAGCCGCACGCTGCTCATGCAGGATGAGCACGGCCAGATTACTGAGCCCTACTCGCTGAGCGCCGGGCTCGACTACCCCGGCATTGGCCCGCTGCACGCCCACCTGGGCACTTCGGGCCGAGCCCGGTTCATCTCCATTACTGACGACGAGGCCCTGGCCGCCGTGAGCGAGCTCAGCCGGCTGGAAGGCATCATCCCGGCCCTGGAAACGGCCCACGCCCTGGCCGCGCTGGGGCAACTCGGAGCGGGGCCCAATGACGTGGTGGTGGTCAACCTATCCGGCCGCGGCGACAAAGACCTAGAAACCTACCTCAAGAACCTGGACAAGCTGATTGATAGGGATTAGGTCGTTAGGTCTTCGTCATTGGGTTTTATATGTCATATCCGACACTTTTCAAGACAGTATCACCCTCTCTTCGCTCTTGCTTCAGACCTGCTTCTAAGTCCTGATAACCTAAGTCCTAAGACCTGCTAATGAATCGAATTCAACAGGCTTTTCAGCGCAAAGAGAAGCTGCTCAACATCTACTTCACGGCGGGCTTCCCGGCCTTGCACGACACGCTGCCGCTGGCCCAGGCCCTGGTGGCGGCCGGAGCCGACATGCTGGAAATCGGCATGCCCTTTTCCGACCCCCTGGCCGATGGGCCGGTCATTCAGGGCAGTAGCACCGTGGCCCTGCGCAACGGCATGAGCCTGCCCGTACTGTTCGAGCAACTGAGAGGGCTGCGCTCCGCGCTGCCCACGGTGCCGGTGCTGCTCATGGGCTACCTAAACCCGGTGCTGCAGTTTGGGGTGGAGGAGTTTCTACGCCAGGCGGCGGCCGTGGGCGTAGACGGCCTTATTCTGCCCGACCTGCCCCTGGACGAGTACGAAGAGCAGTACCAACCGCTATTCCAGCAATATGGTATCAAGCCAGTCTTTCTCATTACCCCGCAAACCTCGGAAGCCCGCATCCGGCGATTGGACACGCTGACGGAGTCATTTCTCTACCTGGTGTCGGGGCCCGGCACTACCGGCGTCAGCACGCCGGCCGATGCGGTGGCCCAGCAGGCCTATTTCGAGCGCATTGCCGGCCTGGGCCTGCGCAATCCCCGCCTCATTGGCTTTGGTATTGCCACAAAAACGGCGTTTCAGCAGGCCTGCCGCTACGCCGACGGCGCTATTATCGGCTCGGCCCTGATTCAAGCCATTGCAGAAGCGGATGATGCGCCGGCGGCGGCCGCCTGCTTTGTGCGGTCCATTATTCAATAACTCAACTCTCAGGCTGTGATAATCCAACTAGAGCAACATGCGGCGGTGCCCACCATTGTGGAGCACCTGGGCCAGCTGGGCTACAAGACGACCGAAGTCAACACCCAGCACGCCCGCTACCTAGTGGCCATTGGCAAGAAGGAAGTCGACATCCGCGGCATCGGCCAGCTGCCGGGCGTGCGCGACGTGCACCGCGTGTCGGACGACTACAAACTGGTGAGCCGCAAGTGGCGGGTGCGCCCCACGGTGCTGGACCTGGGCGACGGCGTCAGCATCGGGGAGGGGCAGCTGGCCATCTGCGCCGGGCCCTGCAGCATCGAGAGCGAAGCGCAGATGGAAAAGGTGATGGACCACCTGCTGGCCCACGGCGTGCGCCTGATGCGCGGCGGCGTATTCAAGCCCCGCTCGTCGCCCTACTCGTTCCGCGGGCTGGGCATGGAAGGGCTGCGGCAGTTTCACCAGCTGGCCCGGGCCCGCGGCATCAAAATCGTGACCGAAGTAATGCAGGTGTCGCAGGTGGAGGAGATGCACGACTACGTCGACGTGTTTCAGGTGGGCGCCCGCAACACGCAGAACTTCAACCTGCTCGACGCGCTGGGCGGGGTCGATAAGCCGGTGCTGATTAAGCGCGGCATTTCGGGCACCATTGAAGAGCTGCTCTCCTCGGCCGAGTACGTGTTTTCGGGCGGCAACGAAAAGCTGCTGCTTTGTGAGCGAGGTATCCGCACCTTCGAAACGGCCAGCCGGAATACGCTGGACTTAAACGCCGTGCCCATCCTCAAAGAGAAAAGCCACCTGCCGGTTATTGTGGACCCCTCGCACGGCATCGGCCTGCGGGAGCATGTGCCGGCAGTGGCCCTCGCCGCCGTGCTGGCCGGGGCCGACGGCATCGTGTACGAAACCCACGAAACCCCCGAAACCGCCGCTTCGGACGGGCAGCAGACCCTGGATTTCGAAGAATCGGGCCGCCTGATTCGCAACCTGCGGCGGGTGTTTGCCCTGCGCGGCGAGCTGGAATGACGGGCTGACAAAGAAAAATTAACCTTCGCCCAACTTGCCTTTTCAAAAACTATTTCGATATTCGCCCCATCATGCGCCACCAATACGTCAATTGCCTAGCTTTTATGACTCGCCCCACGGGGAAGGAGTTCGGGCCGCATTTGGCGTTACGGAAGGATAAAGCATGAAGCCCTTCTTTCGATAATACCCAGTTCAAAGCCCGATTCCGCGAGGAAATCGGGCTTTTTTTTCGCCCCACCTTTTCGTGTTTGCCATGTTCAAGCAGCCCCACGCCCCGCAGTATTCCACCCAGGACCAGCTGGTCTGGAAAGTGTTGTTCGACCGCCAGACGGCGCTGCTGCACCGCCGCGCCGTGCCGGCCTTTGCCCAGGGTCTGGCCCAGCTGGGCTTGCGCCGGGAGACCATTCCCGACCTTGAGGCCCTCAGCGCTCAGGTGGCGGCGCGCACCGGCTGGCAGCTGGTACCGGGCGCCCGGCAGGTAGGCCTCACCGCTTTTTTCGCCCTGCTGGCCGAACGTAAGTTCCCAGTAGTTACGCGGATGCGGAGCATGAGTGAATTCGACTTCAGCCCCCAGCCCGACCTGTTTCACGATGTATTCGGGCACGTGCCCCTGTTGCTGGACGAAGCTTTTGCCGACTTCTTGCACGCTTTAGGAAAGGCCGCGCAGCCCCTCTCGGCCACCGACCCGGCCGCTTGGCGGCAGCTGTGGGCGCTGTACTTCTTCACGGCCGAGTTTGGCCTGGTACTGCACCACGGCCAGCCTCGCCTCTACGGCGCCGGCCTGTTGTCGTCGGCTGGCGAAATCCACCACTGCATCAGCGAGCAGACGCCGCGCCCGGCATTTGACCTGGCCACGGTGCTGCGCACTCCAGTGCGCGACACGCGCTTTCAGGAGCAATACTTCGTGCTGCCGGATTGGAGCCAGCTCTCCGCGAGCGTGAGTGAGCTGGCTTTACTCATGTCCGGCGAGTGGTGCATCGCAGCTTGAGGTAATCCGGCAGCTCCTTTTAAACCAATAAAAAAGGCCGTTGGGGGTTCCAACGGCCTTTTTTATGTAATGCTTAGCGCTTACTGCACTACCACGCTGCGCGTGAAGCTATGCGTGCTGGTAGCGCCGCGCAGCGTGTACACGCCCGGTGCCAGGCCGCTCAGGTCGAGCGTGGTGCTGGCAGCGCCGCTACGCACGGCCACTTGCTGCTGAGCAGCCACCTGGCCCAGCACGTTCAGCAGGCTGAGCTGCAGCTTCTCGTTGGCCGCGGGCAGGGCCGTTACGTTCACACTTACGGCGTTGCTGGCCGGGTTGGGCCATACGCTCACGGCTTCGGCCGGTAGCACGGCGGCGGTGGTTGCCAGGGCGCGGGCCTGACCGAAGTGCAGCACAAAGCGGGTGGCAGCGGCATCGAACCGGTTGGCCTGGAAGCTCAGGCTGGTTTGCGGGCGCAGCGTATGCCAGAGGCCAGTCTGGCGGTCTTCGAGCTGCACCGGGGTGCTGCCAAAGTTGCGGAGGTCGCCCACACGCAGGGTGAAGGTGCCGGCGGCGGGCAGGTAGGTCATCAGCGGCACGGCGGTGCCGGCAGCCGTGAGAGCCGGCAGGCCATTGATGCTGAAGGCTGAGCCGCTGGTGCCCGTGGCCAGGTACAGCGGGTTGCCGCCGGGCAGCTTCACGGCGTCGTAGGCGCGGTCGAAGGCCGGGCTGGCCCCGTTTTCAAAGTACACGTAGGTGGCATCCTGCTGCTGGGTGCTGGTTACCAGCTCCAGGCGCAGCTGCGGGCGCTGGTCGCCGGTGCCGGGGGCAGGGCGGTTCACGGTGGGGTTTACGTAGTCCGTCACGCGGGCCGCGTTGGTCAGGTTGAGCTGGCCGTTCGAGCCCGGCAGGGCGGTGCGCACAAAGAAGCCCTGGCCGCTGCCAATGTAGCGGGCCGAACCGATGCCGTTCACGTAGGACTCGTAAGAGCCGGCGTACTGGCCGCTGGACTTGAACACGTACACGGCATTCTCCATGCCCGTAGCGCCGGCAAAGGCCGCGTCCCAGTCCAGCGGGGCGGGGTAGGGGTTGCCCAGCAGGTGCCAGCCCGACTCGGTCTGGAGGCCACGGGCCAACGCCCCGGAGTTAAACACGCCGTTGTGCAGAGCGCCCGTGAAGGCCAGCGTCGCTGCCGGCATCATGTTGATGGTGTAGCCTTTGGCATCAGCAAACGGTGTGCTGGTCGAGGCCGGTACAAAGAATCCCCGGTCGAAGTCGGTCGAGCCGGCGCTGCCACTGGCGATGACGCGGCTCTCGTCGTAGCCGAACATGTTGGGGAAGGGCCGGGCCGAGTTGCCTACGATGTTGTAATTGGTGTTGAGCACGGGGGTGAAGCCGGTGCTGGCAATGGTGCCCATCGTCACGCCCGTGACGGGCGCCGAGAGGTGGCGGTAGCCCAGACCGGCATTCAGGGCCGGGCTGATGTAGCGCTGCACCGTGGCATTGCCCACCACGCGGCCCGTGCCGCGGTTCACGGCCATAGCCGTGTTGCTGGCGTCAGAAAGCAAGGTCAGGGCAAAGCCGTTGGTGGTGAGCACCCCGGTCAGGTCCAGCACCTGGCCGATGGCCACGTTGCCCAGCTGCAGGGCGCCAGCCAGGCCCACATTCAGCTCGCCGATGCGGAGCAGACTGGCGCCGCCAACATTCTGGCGGGCCGAGCCGGTTAGCTTCAGCACGCCCATGCCGTCGAAGGTGCCGCCGGTGCGCAGGTCACCGTTCAGCGTCAGGACGCCCGTCGAGCCCACCGTCATGCTGGCGCCGGGCTGGATGGTGAAGTTGCTGGCCGTAGCCATGCCGTTTAGTATCGGGAAGCGGGGCGCCGAAGCCGGAATCAGGATGCTGTCGGCCGGCTGGGGCTGCACGTCGCCCTGCCAGTTCTGGGCCACCAGGTAGTCGGTGCTCACGTCGCCGTCCCACACCGCGCCGCTGACGGGCGGGTTCACGATGACCGTGAGCGTGTACGTAGCGTTGGCCACCGGCATGCCGTTATCCACGGCCTGGAAGGTAACGACGTGGGTGCCAATGTTGCAGGGTGCGCCGGTCACGGCGAAAGTCACCACGGGGTTGGTGCCGGGTCCTACAACGGCCGCCGTGTTGCACAGGCCGTTGGTGTTGGGCGTCACAGTCACGGTCTGGCTGGGCTCCGGCCCGGTAAACTGCGGGGTGAGGGTAACGGTCTGGCCCTGGTTGACGGTAATGGCGCCGCTGGTGGGCAGGCCCGACACGGCAGGGGGCTGGTTGCCGGCATCGTACACCCGGAAGCCAAAGCATTTGTAGTCGAGGAAGTCGACCCCGCTATTCGCCATGTTGTTGGTGAAGATGCTTCCATCCTGGTCGAAGCGGCCAATTTGGGTAAAGCGCCCGCCGCTGCCGCCTTCGTTGATGCCAGCCGTAGCGGGCGTGCCACCAAAGCCGCCCGTGCCGCTGGAGGCATCGCCGGTGGTCCACTGCATGTCGCCGTAGGCAAACACCACGTCCTGGGCCAGGGTGCCGCCGGCATTGGCGTAAATGGTCAGCTGGAAGTTGTTGGTCTTGTCGAGGTGGTTGGAAAAGTACCCGACGCTGTCCCAGGTCACCACCAGGCGGTCGTTGTAGAGGCGGTACCAAATCTGGCTTTGATTGCCGGTGCCGGCGTTGCGCGTGTCTTCGTCGGCCCAGAATGGCGCAATCATCGGAATGTTGATGGGGAAGCCCGACGCGTTGTAAGTCGACAAAGAGGCATCGAAGGTGATGTTGCCGTTGGTGTTGATATACACCTCCGTGTAGGGCGTGCCAAACAGGAAGAACTGAAAGCCCAGGTTGATGGGGCCCAGCGAGCCGTCGTCGTTGCGCGGCACCGGCGTGTAGGTGGTCCGATCCAGCGGCTCGAAGCAGTCGGGCAGCGGCGTGCCGGGAGGCGCTACGCTGCGCTGGGCCGTAGTGGCCGACTGCACCACCCGGGTGGGCGGGGCCAGCTGCAGCTTGCGGTTATTGTACGTGGGGTCGAGGGCCGCCGGGTCCGTAACCCTGGGGGCTTGCTGGGCCAGGGCCGGGGCCACGCCCAAGCCTCCCAGTACCACAACGGCAGCCGTTAGTAAACGGCGGCGACAAAAAGTAAAAAAGGACATAAGCGGAAAATGGAGGGTGAGAAAAAGTAAGTAAATCAACAGCTGGTGGTCAGGTCACTACAGTAATCTGGCCAGTTAGCAAAAATTGTTCTTGTTTTAGAGTGGACTGAGAATAATTGAAAGATTTTGGGCTTAATAAGGCAAGCCCAGGCGCTGATAAACAAAGTGCAGGAGCCACAGCGGGCCGATGAGAAGAAATTGCAAATCTTTGAGGAAGCTGGGTTTTTTGCCCTCCACCTTGTGGCCCCAGAACTGCCCCACCCAGGCCAGCACGAACACCACCAGGCAGATAACCCACAGCGGCCAGGCCGCCCGGCTTTCGACCAGGTGCAGGGCCGCAGCCATCGCAGCCCACACCAGCACCATGCCCAGCGTCAGAGCCGGCGACAGGCGCAGGTAATACACGAGGGCCAGCGCCATCACCAGAGTGCCCCAGTTCAGCCAGGGGCTGGCTGTGCGCACACCGGCTGGCAGGGGCAGGCTCCAGAGCAGGCCCAGCAGCGAAAACATGATTAGCGGTACGCACACCCAATGCACCAGCTTGTTGGTGGGGTTCTGGTGGCTTTCGCCGTATTCGGCCAGGAGAGCAGGCAGGGCAGCCATGATTCGGGAATGGTGTTAAGACAGTAAGTAAGTGGATTTTTAGGGAAATAACAATAAAAAAGCCTTCCAGCGCGGAAGACTCTTAGCAAAGACAGGCCCAGACCGTAAAAGGTGTATGGCTGTTCACGGAATTAACTCGTCAAATGTCACAGCAAATGGGCTACTGCCATTGAATGTGGGTGTTAGTAAGCGCAGAAACATTGACCAAGGTGGAAGAATGGTCGGTTAGTTAAAAGTGAAGAGTTAAAAGTTAAAATCCAGAACAGCTTTTTAACTATTAACTCTTCACTTTTAACTAAACCTGCTTTAAGCTTTCACCTTGAACTTACCGCGCAGGTATTCTACTGCCAGCTTGTGGGCATCAGCCGCAAATGCCTGGTTGAACTTGGGGTTGGAGGGATTGGCAAAGGCGTGGTCGGCGTCGTAGCTGCGCACGGTGAGCTTCTTGCCCGCGGCGGCCATGTCCTTTTTAAATTGATTGACCACGTCAGGGCTAATCCACTTGTCCTGCGAAGCGAAGATGCCCATCACGTCGCTGTTGAGGGTTTTGAGGCGGGCGACGTCCTTTTCGGGCATGCCGTAGTACATCACGCAGCCCACGGTCTGCTTGCCGCCGAGCAGGGCGGTCTGCAGGCTCCAACCGCCGCCGAAGCACCAGCCTACCGACGCAAACTGCGCTTTAGGGCCGGCATAGGCCTGGGCGCCGCGCACAATGGCCTGGGCCCGCTCGGTTTTCACGGCTTGCATGAGCTTGCCAGCTTCGTCGGCCGTGGTGGCTACCTGTCCGTCGTACAGGTCGAGGGCAATGACGTTGACGCCTGGCAGTTCGGCGGCGTAGGTAGCGGCTTCTTTCTTGATATAGTCGTTCAGGCCCCACCATTCGTGAATCACGAACAGGTACTTATTGGAGGGCTTGGCGCTTTTGATTTCGAAGCCGTGACCGGTGCTGCCATCAGGGGTTTTAAACTCTATCATAGCGCCGGTGCCCTGGTATTCGTAGGGCAGGGGCGCATCGTGGCCGCCCGAGAAGTCTTTGTTGGTGGCCAGCATGGCAAACACTTCGGTTGCGGCCGGCCGGGCGCAGCAGCTTGCCATTTTCTGGGCCGAAGCAGTGAACGACGCGCCCCAAAGGGCCGCGCACAGGATAAACAGTTTTTTCATGTAGTGGTGGAATTGGGAATTGGTGAGCCACTTCAACAGCTAACCCGGCAAAACTTCCCGCGCCAAATTGCGCAGCCGCGGAAATTCGCGCTCCGCCCGCAGGCGCAAGGCCGCCGAGGCGCCGTGGCGCAGGGCCAGTTCCGCAGCCGCCACCACCTCGCCGGCCAGCTCGGCGTAAGAGCCCACCAAACGCGCCGCAGCACTCAGCGCATACACTTTAATGGCTACGGGCTCCTTGGGGGCCGTGAGCAGGGCCAGGCAAGTATCAAAAGCCAGAGCCTGCCATTCCTCGGGCACAGGCACAAACTGCAGGGCCCGCACCACGCCCCGCCGCACGGCCGGGTGCTGCCCGGTGCCGGGTTGCACAGCGGCCAGCAGCCCCGCCAGGTGAGGCACCAGCCACTGCGGACGCCGCTCGCCGACCCAGCCCAGCACGTCGGCAGCCAGCTGCTGCTCGCGGGCCCCGCCATAGAAAAACAGCTGCAACAGTTCGGACAAATGCGCCGGGTGGGCACATGCATAGTCCGTCAGTCGCCGCGTCTGGCGTGCCGAATGCTCCCGCAGAAGCTCTGTGCGTAAGTCCATGCTAAGTACTCAGTAGAGAGTAGCAAGTAGAAAGAAAACTTAGAAAGCGGAAAGTAAGAGGCGGAAAATGCGTGACAATGTTCCAATTGTCAACGACCTTTTACTCACTACTTACTACTCACTACTTATTACTGAGTATTCACCACAGCGCCCAGCTCCGTGAGCAGGGCAAACAGGCCCACATAGGTGCGGTTGAGGTAGATAAAGTGCTCGGAGCCGCGGGGCTCGCGCTGTCGGCGCAGCTCGGGGTCCTGCATCAGGTTGTCGCCGAGCTGGTAGAGGGCCTGCACGTAGGCCGGGTCGCCAAAGTCGAAAACGGGCTGGCGGAAGGGGCGGCCCACCAATTCTAGGGAGGACTGCATGGTGCGCAGGTAGAGGCTGCGCAGGGCCTCGGGGTCGTCGGGGCGCAGCACGCCGGCCTGAGTGAGCAGCTCAGTCAGACGGGTGGGGTTGGCGTAGGTTTCGGGGGCCAGCAGGGCTGTGAATAGCTGGTAGATGTCGGGCGGCACCTGCTTCACGCAGCCAAAGTCGAGCACGCCCACGGTGCCGCCGTGCTCGGCGCGCAACAGGAAGTTGCCGGGGTGGGGGTCGGCATGTACCTGGTGCAGCTCGTTGAGCTGAAACTGGTAGAAGTCCCACAACGCCTGCCCGAGCTGGTTGCGCACTTCCTGGGAAGGGCTGGTGGCCAGAAACTCCTTGAGATGCAGGCCCGGCAGCCAGTCCATGGTAAGGATGCGGGCCCCGGAAAGCTCGGGGTAGTAGCGGGCAAACTCCAGGTGGGGCAGGTGGGCGCAACGCTGGGCAATGTCCTGGCCGCGGCGCAGTTCCAGGGCGTAGTCGGTTTCTTCCAGCAGGCGGGTTTCCACTTCGTCGAGGTAGGGCTGCACCTGGGCTTCGCTCAGGCCCACAATGCGCAGCGCAATGGGCTTGACGAGGCGGATGTCGGAGCGGATGCTGCTGGCCACGCCGGGGTATTGCACCTTCACGGCCAGGGCCTGCCCGTTTTTGTGGGCCAGGTGCACCTGCCCGATGCTGGCGGCCTGCCGCGCCTCGGGCTCGAAGGTGTCGAACAGCTCAAATGGCGACTTGCCAAATGCGTCGCGGAAGGCCTTCACCACCAGCGGGCCCGACAAGGGCGGCGTCTGATACTGGGCCTGGGCAAACTGCTCCGCGTAAGCCGCTGGCAGCAGGTTTTTCTCCATGGCCAGCATCTGGGCTACTTTCAGCACCGAGCCTTTCATCTCGCTCAGGGTACCGTACAGCTCAGCGGCGTTGGCCGCGTGTAGCTCGTCGGTGGTTGATTCGGCGCCCACCGCCCGCTTGGCGTAGTGCTTCACGTAGTTGGCGCCCACGCTCAAGCCGGTTTTGGCAAAGCGGGCGGCACGGGCCACCTTGGAAGTTGGCAGCGACGTTTGAGAATCCTCGGACATAGCGGGAATGCGTTAGCGCTGAACCAGGAAACGCACGAAGTCCACGGCCGAGTCCAGCGTATTGCGGCCCACCAGGTCGAAGCTCAGGGTTACGGCTTTTTCTACGGCCGCGTCGGTGCGCTCGAAGTCCACGGTGTCGTCTTTGGCGAAGTAGCCCAGCACGAACAGGGCCTGCTGCCAGAACAGGCGCGGATAGCTCTCTTGAACCAGGGGCCGGCTGGCAATTTCGCCGCTGGCCCGGCCCTCGCGGAGCAGCCCGGCCACAAAGTCCTCAAAGTCCTGGCGGAAGTCGTCGAGCACGCGGGGCGTCAGGCCGGGCATAGCGCGGAGCGAGCGGTGCAGGCTCATCAGCGCATAGCTGCGGTTTTGCTTGAGCACTTCCAGCAAGGTATAGTAGAAAGCCAGCAGCCGCTCGCGGCTGCCGTAGCCTTCCCAAACGGGTTCTTGCCGGGCCGTGCTGAGGGACTGGCGGCCGAAGTCAGCCCAGATTTCGCGGTCGATGGCCGCGAAATTGGCGTAGTGCCGGTAAAACTCGGCTTCTTCCAGCCCAAGCTGCTGGGTGAGCTTGTACACCGAAGCCGGCGGCCGGCCTTCGCTGCGTACATAGTCGAGGTAAGCCTGTTTGATACGGTCCTTTTCCATGCTTGTACAACCGGATTGGGATGCATTGGTTCCCGAGAAACCTCACCCCCGGCCCCTCTCCAAAAGAGAGGGGAGCCAAACGACGTTAGTACAGAATCGTCAGGCTCCCCCTCTCCGCGGGAGAGGGGGCTGGGGGGTGAGGTTCCGCGCTGCCCGAATAGCTTCCACGGCCCGGTCGCGGGCAAACTTGTGCTCGACGATGGGCGCCGGATACCCCGCCGTGCCCAGCTCGGGCACCCAGCTCTTCACGTACTTCAGCTCCGGGTCTACTTGCTCCAGCTGGTTTTGGGGGCTGTACACCCGGAACCAGGGCGCGGCCACGGCCCCGGTGCCAGCCATCCACTGCCAGTTGCCCACGTTGATGGCCAGCTCATAGTCGAGCAGTTTGTCGGCAAAGTACCGCTCGCCCCAGCGCCAGTCGATGAACAGGTGCTTCACCAGAAAGCCCGCTACGGTCATGCGCACGCGGTTGGGCAGGTAGCCGGTGGCGTTGAGCTCGCGCATGCCCGCATCCACCAGCGGGTAGCCGGTGTGCCCCTCGCACCAGGCCCGAAACTCATCCTCGTTGTTGCGGTAGGGGATGGCGCGCATCTTGGGGTCGTAGGCCTCGGTGGCAGTGCCCGGAAAATGCCAGAGCAGCATCATGAAGAAGTCGCGCCAGATGATTTCTGCCAGCAGCTTGGGGTTGAGGGCTCGGGCTTGACGCATGGCCTGGCGCACGCTCACGGTGCCGAAGCGCAACTGCACCGACAGGCGGGTGGTGCCGTTGGTCAGGGCCGGCGTGTCACGGGTGCGGTGGTAGTTGCGCACCACGTCCTCAGCCGGCAGTTCCACGGTGGGGCTGTACTGCTCGCGCCGCTCGAAGCCCAGTTCCTCAAGCGTTGGACGGGTGCCCGCCTGCGCCTTGGTCAGCCGGTGCAGGTTTTCAGCCCGAAAAGCATCCTGCGAGCCATAAGGCAGCAGCAGCTCGTCGGTCAGCCGTTCCAGGTAGGCCTTGTGGTAGGCGCCAAACACCTTGGGCACCGTGCCCGACTTGGTCATAATATCATCCTTGGCGAAGACGACCTGGTCCTTGTACAAATAGAATGCTATGCCCCGCTGCGCCAACATCTCGCCTACTTCGCCGTCGCGCTGCCGGGCGTAGGGCTCGTAGTCCTCGTTGGTGTGCACCGCCGCAATGTCCAGCTCGTCGGCCAGTTGCGCCAGCACCTCCGCCGGGCGGCCGTAGCGGGCCAGGAAAGTGCCGCCCGCCGTCTCGGTTTCGGTCGCCAGCCGCTCCACCTGGTCATAGATAAACGTCAGGCGGGCATCGGCCTTATCCGGCAGCTGAGTCAGGATGTCGCTGTCGTAGATAAACAGCGGCAGCACCGGCAAGCCGCTGTCCAGTGCGGCAGCCAGGCCAGCATTGTCGTGGATGCGCAAGTCGCGCCGGTGCCAGAAGAGGCAGATTTTCATGTAATTCCGTTGTCAGTTGTTCGTTGTCAGTTGTCAGGTCGTTCAGAAAAAAGCAGTTTCAGAACAATACTGACAACTGACAACGAACAACTGACAACTAAAAATCTTACTTCAGCCGGCCCATGCCGCCGTCCACGGCCAGCACCTGCCCGGTGATAAAGGAACCCGCGTCGGAAAGGAGCAGGGCGGCCATCTGGGCCAGGTCGTTGGGCTGGCCGATGCGCTGCAGGGGATGGCGCCGGGCGCCGGCCTCGGCCTTTTCGGGCGTGTTGAGCAGGGGGGCGGCCAGGGGCGTGTTGGTGAGCGAGGGCGCCAGGCAGTTCACCCGGATGTTGCTGGCGGCATACTCGGCGGCTAGGGCCCGAGTCAGGCCTTCCACGGCGGCTTTGGCCGTGGCAATGCTGGCGTGAAAGCTCATGCCCGTGCCGGCCGCCACCGTGCTGAACAGCACCACGGAGGCGCCGCCCTCGGCCTTTTTCAAGCGTTTGAGCACGGCCTGCAGCACCCGCACCGCGCCCAGCACGTTCAGGTCAAAGTCGGCCTGAAAATCCTCAACCGGAACCCGCTCGAACGGCCGCAGCTTGATGCTGCCGGGGCAGTACACCACGCCGTGCAGGGCCTCGGGCAAGGCATCGAACTGGCCACTCACGGGCTGGGTGGCGTCATAGTCTAGATGCGTCGTACCCAACTCGGCCAGTTCGGCCGATAAGTGCCGCGAAGCCGTGAACAAATGGGCGCTCTGGGCGTGCAGCAGGCGGGCCGTGGCCAGGCCAATGCCCGAGGAAGCCCCGACAATGAGAATATTTTTTTGGGTGAAGCTCAAGGCAGCAAAAGCAGGAGGTGAAAGCTCAGACAACCAGCCTGCCCAGGCAAAGTTTTAGCCCTAAGTCCGGCCGCAGCGCTGCAATCGTTCCCGAAACTTGCCTGGCAATACCCGGATATATCCTTCCGCGGCCAACATCAAGGCCCACATTTGCGTAGCTTCGCAGCGAATATTCGCCACCCGCTCACCTCTATGAAAATAACCAAACTCCTTGTCGCCAACCGTGGCGAAATTGCCATTCGCGTGCTGCGCGCTGCCACCGAGCTGGGCATCCCCACCGTGGCCGTGTACACCTACGAAGACCGGTACTCCCTGCACCGCTACAAAGCCGACGAGGCCTACCAGATTGGGCGCGACGACGAGCCCCTGAAGCCCTACCTCGACATCGAGGGCTTGATTCGGGTGGCCAAGCTGAACGGGGCCGATGCCATTCACCCCGGCTACGGCTTTCTGAGCGAGAATGCAACCCTGGCCCGGCGCTGCCGCGAAGAGGGCATCATCTTCGTAGGCCCGCGCCCCGAGGTGATGGAAGCCCTCGGCGACAAGGTGCGCGCCAAGGAAGTGGCTCGCCAAAACCAAGTGCCGCAGATTGAGAGCAGCGAGGCCGATTTGGTGGATTATGAAACCGCCAGGACCGAAGCCAACCGCATCGGCTACCCCGTGATGCTGAAGGCCGCCGCCGGGGGCGGGGGCCGCGGCATGCGCGTCATCCGCGACGACGAGCAGCTGGAAAAAGGCTTTTTTGAAGCACGCAACGAGGCACTGAATGCGTTTGGCGACGACACTGTGTTCCTGGAGAAGTTCGTGGAGCGCCCCAAGCACATCGAAGTGCAGCTCGTGGGCGACCAGCACGGCAATCTGGTGCACCTCTACGAGCGGGACTGCTCGGTGCAGCGCCGCTACCAGAAAGTGGTGGAAGTAGCGCCTTCGCTGAACCTGCCCGACCACCAGCGCCACCTCTTATATGAGTACGCCCTGCGCATCGGCCGGGCCGTGGGCTACGACAACGTGGGCACGGTGGAGTTCCTCGTAAACCCGGCCGAGGACAAGCTCTACTTTATCGAAGTCAATCCTCGCATTCAGGTTGAGCACACCGTAACGGAGATGATTACGGGCATCGACCTCATCAAAACCCAGATTTACATCGCCTCGGGCCACAAACTCAGCGACCCCGAAATCGGGCTGGGGCCGGACGTGACGCCCATGAAGGTGGGCTACGCCATCCAGTCGCGCATCACCACCGAAGACCCCGAAAACGACTTCAAGCCCGACTACGGCACCATCGTGGCCTACCGCTCGGCCGGCGGCTTCGGCATCCGCCTCGACCAGGGCTCGGTGTACCAGGGCGTGGTGGTGTCTCCCTTTTTCGACTCGCTGCTGGTGAAGGTGTCGGCCCACGCGCCCACGCTCAAAGGCGCCGCTCAGAAGATGCTGCGCGCCCTCGACGAGTTCCGCATCCGCGGTGTGCGCACCAACATTCAGTTTGTGCAGAACATCGTGGGCCATCCCGACTTCCAGGCCGGCCGCGCCAACGTCGACTTCATCAAAGACCACCCCGAGCTGTTCAAGTTCAAGCCCCGGCTCGACCGGGCCACCCGCCTGCTGGGCTTCGTAGGCGACGTGGTGGTGAACGGCAACCCCGACGTAAAGAACAACCTCGACCCGCGCCGCAGCCCGCGCCGTGCCCAGGTGCCGGCCTTCGACGCCACGGCTACGCCCGCGCCCGGCACCAAACAGAAGCTGCACGAGCTGGGTCCCGAAGGCTTTGCCCAATGGCTGCGCCAGGATCCGCAGATTCATTACACCGACACGACGCTGCGCGACGCCCACCAAAGCCTGCTGGCCACCCGCATGCGCACTTTCGACATGCTGAAGGTGGCCGGCGCCTACGCCCAGCAGCATCCCCAGACCTTCTCCATGGAAGTGTGGGGCGGCGCCACCTTCGACGTGGCCATGCGCTTCCTGCACGAAGACCCCTGGGAGCGGCTGGCCAAGCTGCGGGCCGCCATCCCCAACATCCTGCTGCAGATGCTGATTCGCGGGGCCAACGGGGTAGGGTACAAGGCTTATCCCGACAACCTGACCGAGAAATTCGTGGAGCAGGCCGCCGAAACCGGCATCGACATCTTCCGCATCTTCGACTCGCTGAACTGGCTGAAAGGCATGGAGGCCTGCATCGGCTTCGTGCGGAATAAGACTGACCGGCTGGCCGAGGCCTGCATCTGCTACACTGGCGATATCCTCGACCCCAAGCGCACCAAGTACACCCTCGACTACTACCTGCGGCTGGCCAAGCAACTCGAAGACGCCGGCGCCCACATTCTTTGCATCAAGGACATGGCTGGCCTGCTCAAGCCCTACGCCGCCACCGAGCTGATTCAGGGCCTGCGCGACACCGTGAAACTGCCCATTCACCTGCACACCCACGACACGTCGTCGCTGCAGGCTGCCACCTACATGAAAGCCGTAGAGGCAGGCGTCAACGTCATCGACGTGGCCCTGGGCGCGCTGTCGGGCCTTACCTCGCAGCCCAACTTCAACTCCGTGGTGGAGATGCTGCGCGGCACCGAGCGCCACCGCGAGTTCGACCAGCACTCGCTCAACGAATTCTCCAACTACTGGGAAGCTGTGCGCGAGATGTACTACCCCTTCGAGTCGGGCCTGATGGCCGGCACCTCGGAGGTGTTTCAGCACGAGATTCCCGGCGGGCAGTACTCCAACCTGCGCCCCCAGGCCGCCTCGCTGGGCTTGCTCGACAAGTTTGAGGAAGTGAAGCAGCGCTTTGCCGACGTCAATGACATGTTTGGCGACATCGTGAAGGTGACGCCCAGCTCCAAGGTAGTTGGCGACATGGCCCTGTTCATGGTGTCGAACAACCTCAGCCCGGCCGATGTGATGGAGAAGGGCGACAACCTAAGCTTCCCCGAGTCGGTGCGCGAGCTGTTCCGCGGCGACATCGGCCAGCCCGAGGGCGGCTGGCCCGCCGAGTTGCAGAAGCTGATTCTGAAAAACGAAAAGCCCTTTACCGACCGCCCCAATGAGCACCTGGCCCCCATCGACTTCGACCAGGAATGGCAGGCTTTCCAGGAGAAATTCCCCGGCGGCAAGTTCACCGACCTGCTGTCGTACCTGCTCTATCCCAAAGTATTTGAAGGGTACTGGAGCCACCTGCAGCAGTACGGCGACGTGAGCCAGATTCCCACTTCGGTGTTCTTCTACGGCCTCAAGCCCGGCGAGGAGACCATCATCAACATCGCCCAGGGAAAGTCGGTGATTGTGCGCCTCCAGTCGGTGGGCCCGCTCAACGAGGAAGGCTGCCGCACGGTGTTCTTCAGCCTTAACGGCCAGACCCGCAACCTGGAAGTGCGCGACAACTCCGTGGAGGTAACCAAAATCAGCAACCCCAAGGCCGACAAGGGCAACCCCCGCCACGTGGGCGCCCCGCTGCAGGGCCTGCTCAGCAAGGTGCTGGTTAAGCCCGGCCAGGCCGTGAGCCGCAACACCCCGCTGTTCGTCATCGAAGCCATGAAGATGGAAACCACCATCACCGCGCCTCAGGACCTGACCATTGAAGCCCTTAAGCTTAATGAAGGTACTCGCGTTGGGGCCGACGACCTGGTGCTGACACTGGCATAGTATGTTAACACGAGCCCGGTAGTTTATGCGACTGCCGGGCTCTGTCGTTATCAGGCGTCAGTTCCCGCTGGGGGCGCAAAGGTTTGCGCAGAAGACGCAGAATGTTCTAATAGCAGACAAACAAAAAGGCCCGTAGCTTATGCTGCGGGCCTTTTTCAATTATGAGGCTTGGGATTATTCGCGCACCAGCTTCAGCAGGGTGTGCTGCTTGCCTTGGTTTACTTTGAGGAAGTAAGCGCCGGTAGCGAGGCGGCCGGCGCCTTCCAGCTTCACTTCGTTGGTGCCCGTGTACAGCTCGGTTTTCACGCCCAGCAGCAGGCGGCCGGTAGCATCGTAAACTGTCAGCTCGGCGGGGCCGGCTTCGCCGGTGCGAATCTGCACCGTGGTGCCCTGGCTGGTGGCAGGGTTAGGATAAGCCACGGCCGTGAAGCCGGTAACTTCCACCCGCACCGATTTAACTTCCGAGAAAGACTCCTGGCCATCGGTATCTACCTGGCGCAGGCGGTAGTACACCGGGTCGGCGTTGTAAGCCAGCAAGGCAGGGTCGTTCAGCTGGTAGTCGGTGGGGCGGCTGGTGGTGCCTTGACCAGCTACTTCGGCAAACTTGCGGAAGTCGCGGCCGTTGGTGCTCACCTGCACGTCGAAATGGTCGTTGTTCTTTTCCGAAGCCGTGCGCCAGGTCAGGTGGGCCACTTCACCCTGCCGAACGGCGTTGAAGCTGATGAGCTCCACCGGCAGCGGAGCGGTGTAGTCGCTCACCGTAAACTTGTTCAGCGCCGTCACGGCAGTGCTGATGCTGCGGCCGCTGGCATTCACATAGGGGCCGAGAGCCGTCCAGCCGCTACCAGCATTTTGCCAGATGCGGGCCGCTGCAAAGCTGGTCAGGCCGTTGTCGTTGTCGGAAAGCCAGGTCAGGGCAACAGTTGCGGGGCTGCCTGCGGCGGGCTGCGTGGCAGCTACCACCGTCCAAATCTGGTCGATGCCTTTCTTATTGGCATCCGAAGGGTTTACGCCGTAGCTCACGTTGGCGGCGCCCGTGCCTAGCACTGGGGCCAAGCCGGCGGTGCGGGTCACGCTCACCGTGCCCAGGTTGTTGTTGGGCGTAATGGTCAGGCCGTTGGGGAAGGTAACGGCGGAAGCCCCACTCACTGCTGTGCGCTGTGCTTCCAGGTTGCCAGCTACGAAGCGGCCGTTGGTTTCGCCTGTCACCGTAGCACCGTTGGGCAGGATTACCCGCGAGGTAGCGGTAGTCCGCACCATGCCATTGGTCATCGTGAGCTGGTTGTTCACCGTCACGTTACTGGGCACGGTCACCAGCGGCGTGCCGGCGGTGTTGTTGATTATCAGGTTGTGTACGCTGCCCCCGCCCAGGTCAAGTGCTTGGGCATTGGTGCCGGTCAGCTGCAGGGTGCCGGTGCCGGGAGTCACGGTGGCGGTATTAACTACGTTTCCCTTCACTTCCATGGTGCCGGCTGTACCCAGGTTCAGGTTGCCCGAGGCGCTGTTGGTCACGTTGCCGTCGACGCGCACCGTGCTGCCATCGTTGGTGATGGAGCCACTGTTGGTGTTGGTCAGGTTGCCGGGTACGTACAACGTAGCGCCGCCAGTTAAGGTAATCTGCGCGCCGTTGTTATATACGTCCTGCGCTTCAGCCCGATTACTGAAGAATACCAGGCCCAGCAAAGCAGTGGGCAAAAGCAGTGAGGAGAATTGTTTCATAACCGGAAAAAGGCTTGCAGGTGCTGGTGAAGGATTGAAGCAAACAAAAATACAGAGCTACAGTAGGCCGCGCCATAGCATAAACATGTCATGCCCAAGCAATGGTATGCCTACTCGTTCTGTACAAACATACGATAAAACCATTTTAAATTATCATAAAAAAGCTGTCAGTAACCTGAAAAGAGTTGCCAACGCCCGAAAAATGGGTACCAACGACATTGGGCACGAAAAAGGCCCGTGTCATGACACGGGCCTTTTATTACAATCTTTTAATGTGAGCGGCTACTTCCCCAGCTTCAGGGTGAGGCCGGCTCCGATGGTGGTGGCCCCGGCCACCGGGCCACCTACTACCTTACCCGCCGTCACATCCAGCCGAACCGGAGTTGCCGGCCGCCAGTACAGCCCGGCGGTGGTGCCGGTAGTCAGGGCAGTCCGGCCCGTGCCGTAGGCTTCCACGAAGAAGCCGGCCTTGTCGCCCAGTGGGCCATTCAACGCCAGGCTGCCCAGGTACTGGCCTTTTTCCATATCGGCCACCGTGAGGCCGCGCTGGCTGAAGCCGAAGTTGCCTTCCAGCCCAAAGCGCTGGCCAATTTGCTGGCTGATAAGCAAGCGGCCGGCGGGCGTAAACTTGGTAGCTTTCAGGTCGGCACTGCCCGTTTGGGGAATCTCCGTCTCCACCAGAATGGCCACCTGGGTAGGCGTGTCGTAATTGGGCGAAATCATGAACTTGGCGCCGGCCGTGGCAGGAGCCCAGCCACCTACCGTGGTGGTACCAGCTTCGCCGTTATTTACCACCCGCTGGCTCAGGTACGGCTGCGCTACGCGTAGCTCCATACCATTGAAAAAGCCAATTCGAAGCAAACCGGTGCTGCTGCCCAGGGCGGCGCCTGTACCCGCGCTTTGGCGCTGCGTGCCCACTTCCAGCTGAAAGCGGCCGGGGCGCAATACCTGGGCGGTAACGGTCTGCCCGGGGCGGTCTGCCCGAATATTACGCACAAAAGGCGCGTCGATGTTCGGGTTATTTTCTTCCGGCGTGTTCTGAGCCAGAGTGGTGCCGGCACTTCCAAGCATGGCCGTGAGGGCAATCATAGTGGTCATTCGCATGCCCCCCAGACGCCCCCTTGCCCGGTAGAGTTCAATTCTGGGTCTTACTTCGGGCAGGTTCGCCAAATAGTGCTAGCCTACATTCCGAAAGTGCTGGAAACCGGTTAAAAACTTGTGCAAGAAGACGCATGACAGCAATATTATGGCGTTGTAAAAATTGAATTAAAATAATTTGCAACACGCTTTTACTGAGGACTGCGCACATAGGCTTTGGCCGATTACACTTCTACCACCTCATCCGTACCGAAATAGTAAATCAGGCCTTTTACTTCCGTGTAGCCCAACTGCTCAAAAAGAGTGGCATAGTTGCGCAGTTGCCGCTTATGCTTTTCCTGGGGGGGCGGCAGTTTAAAATCAAGCAGCGTGACGCGTCCACCCACGCGGTGGTGCTCCTCCAGCGAAGGCTCCAGCACCACCCGGTCGGGCTTGTAGTCGCGCAGGCGCACACCACCAACGAGAATTTCGCGCTCGGTTTCCACGCTCAGGTGGGGGAGGAAGTAGGGCGCCAGGCGCGGGTCAGTAACCACGCGGGTCAGGCTTTCCACCAGCTCGGCTTTCTCGCGGGCGCTGATAATGCCTTCGGCCACCAGCTGCCCCGCTACCCGTGGCACATCGGCGGCCGTTAGCAGGCGGCGCAGGCCGTAGTGCAGCTTGCGGTTCCACTCACCGATGCGCTGCTGCTCGTCAAAATCGAAGAGCTGCGTGGCGTGCCGACGCAGCTTCAGCCGGTCGTCCCAGGGCGCAGAGCCAAGGTTGGTGAGCAGGAAGTTGTCCGCTGCTAGTTGTCCGTTGTCAGCTTTACTTTCTGCTGGCGTGCCCTGTGAAAGGGTAAAGGACATTTTTTCTTCGTCCCATTGGCCCTGACGGAGCAAGTAGCTGTGCAGCAGCTCGGCCACGTTACGGGCGGCGGACACGGTAGCGGTACCCGCTTCTAGCTCGTCGGCAGCCTTGGTGGCTTTACGCTCTTCGGGCCGCTTGCTGATAACGTAGAGGCGGTGCTGGGGCCGGGTGAAGGCCACGTACAGCGTGTTAAGGCCTTCCAGAAAAGTCTTCTCCCGCTCCTCGTTATACTGCTCGGCCAGTACCGTCTGCTGCATGCTTTTGCTAAGGCTTACTACTGCCACATCCGGCATGGCTGCCAGGGGTTTATGCTCTCCTTCGAGGTGGCCCCAGAGTAAGGTGCCGCGGTAGGGTTCCAGGCTCCAGTCGGCAAAAGGCACGATGACCACGCCATAGGCCAGGCCTTTGGCTTTGTGCACGGTGGTGATGGTGATGGCATCGCGCCCCCCCGGCGCGTTGATGCTGATGCGGCCCTTACGCTCTTCCCAATAGGTGATGAAGTTGCCCAGGTTGTTACCGAACTTCAGGCTGTATTCCAGGGTCAGGTCGAGGAAGCGGAACAGGTACTCACTTTCGCCGTTGCGGCCCAGCAGCCCAAACACGCTGAGCAGGCGCTCGGCCAGCTCGTAGAGGCCGAGGTTGCCGGTTTCCTGCTCCTGCACATCGAAGCCCAGCGCTCGCAGCTCGTCGAAGAAAGGCTGCCCGTGAGGGTCGTTGGCCAGCGCAGCAATGTGACGGGCCCGGGCCGGGGTGGGAGGCAGACGCCGCACCACTTTATCTACAAGCAGCAGAGCTTCGGCCCGGGCCAGGGTATCGGCGGGTTGGTGCAGGACCCGGAAGATGCTCACCAGCAGGTTCACCACCTCAGCAAATTCCAAGGCCAGCGAGTCGGCCGAAATAATGTCGTAGCCGCGCTCTTTCAGGAACTTGGCAATGACTTTACTGGCATTGCGGGTGCGGCACAGCACGGCTATGTCGGCCAGCCGGAAGCCGTCGCGCAGCGCCTGCTCCACCAGCTGCAGGGTGAGGTAGCTGGTGCTTTCGTCATAGTTAAGCAGCGTTTCGGGCAGGTGGCCCGGCAGAGGCTCATTGGTATAAGTGCCTGCTACCGGGTCGTACAGCAAGGCCGGGGCATCTCCATGCGTAAAAAGCAGCTCCACGTGCCCCTGGCGCTGGGTGCTTTGGCTGCCGGGTACATCTTGCCCAAAATGCTCGTCGTAAATACCACTTACTAATTCCAGCCCCTGGTGCTGGGTGCTTATATCTTCGAAAAAGCTGTTGTTGAAATTAATTATTTCGCGGGTCGAGCGGTAATTAGTTTGCAGAGCTTTGGGCTCAATGGCGTGGTCGAGCGTTTCATAGCGCAGGCGCAGCAGCTCGCGCATTTCTTCTTCCCGCGCCCGGTTTACCAATGCCGGCGTGTTGCGCTGATGTAGTCGTAGAATCTGCTCCATCTCGCCGCCCCGCCAGCGGTAAATAGCCTGCTTGGCGTCGCCTACGGCCAAGCTGGAAAATCCATTGGCAATGGTGTTTTCTACGAGTGGCAATAAATTATTCCACTGTAGAACAGATGTATCCTGAAACTCGTCAATCAGCAGGTGCTGGTATTTCTCGCCCAGCCGCTCGTACAGAAATGGCACTGGCTCGGTCAGCACAATACTGGCAATGCGGCGGTTAAATTCGGAAATTAAAACAACGTTGCGCTCCCGGCTAATTTGCTCAACCAATTTATTTAATTCACTTAGTAGCGACGCATGAAATAAATACGGCTGCATGCCCGACAATAAAATATAATCGGGCGCGTACTTTTCTTTCAGGGTATCGATTGTCGCTACCAGTTCAGTCAGCGGCGCCTTCACCGAATCTACCCGCACTTTATCCGCAGCCGATTTTATTTTGCCGCTATACCACTTGTCTTCTTCCAGCGTAGCCCGCACGTAGCTATTGGGACCGGCATCGGCTTGTAGGTGGCCTACGCCCTTCTGCACGTAATTGGCAATGCCCTGCTTGCCTCGGTACAGGTCTTCTTCCATCACGCCGGCTTCGGCCAGAACCGCCAGGGCCAGCTCCCGGGTTTGCGCAAAGGCTTCTTCGATTTCAGCCCGGCGCGTGCGAATTTCCTTGTCGAGCCGGCGGAAGTCGGCCAGTGACAGCTGGCCCAACTGCGTAACGGCCTCCTGCACCGTTTCATTGAACAAGGCCCGGCCAAAGTTGGCCAGCTCTTCCGGCAGCCGGCTCCAGCTTTTTCCTTCATCAGCCTGGCCCAGCGCGTACTCCGCCAGCGTTTGCGAAAGCAATTGGCTGTTCGGGTCGCGGTTTACCTTGTCGAGCAAGGCGGCTACAGCCGTCTGTAGCACCGCATCGGTATCGAGCTCCACCTCAAACGTGGCTGGCAAGCCCAGCTCCCGGGTAAAGGCCGTCACGATGCGCTGCACGAAGGAGTCGATGGTGCTCACCGCAAAATCGGCGTAGTGGTACAGCACCAGCCGGAAAGTGGCGGCCGCGCGGCGTTTCACCTCATCAGTTGAAAGCCCCAGCTCTTCGGCCACATCAAGCAGCAGGGCGTTGGTCTTGCCGGCTTCCGGATACGCAAACCGCCGCAGCGCTCCTACGATGCGCTCCTTCATTTCCCCCGCCGCATCATTGGTGAACGTAATGGCCAGGATGCGCTTAAAATAAGCCGGGTCGTCGGAGCCCAGCGCCAGCAGCAGGTATTCCTTTGTTAATTGGTACGTCTTGCCGGAGCCGGCCGAGGAAGAGTAGATGCGGAAGGAAGGGGGCATTAATACTTGAGCTTATTGAGTTTGTAATTCATTAATACAATCTGTACAATGTCAGCACCACTCACAATATTTTACGAAGAAGTACGGAGTTTTTTGCTAAAATCCGGGCTAGAGACTGAACAGAGCTTGTGCGGTTATTCAACGAGTGAAATAGAGTTGGTTGAACAAGAATGGAACGTTAAATTTCCAGAAGCATATGGCCTGTTTTTAAAGACCTTTGGAAAGACAAGTAATTGCCTTATGGAATATGACTTCAGCTTTGCAGTTCTGCCTTGGGCTAGAAAACTGAGTCAGGAAATTGAAAAGCGCAATAAACTCAACTTAGACGGTTGGTTTCCTTTTACAGAAAGGCAGTGGTATAGCTTTCAAAGTTGGAAACTTGGCTCTGCCAACATTGAGAATCCTGAAGTAATGCTGGTGGTTGAAGGTGATGAAGGAGTTGAAACCCACTACTACGCAACCTTTACAGGCTGGCTATTGAAGAATCTAGAGAATTATTTAAACGCGCTAGCTAACCTCAATAAAGTTAGTGTTGATAAGCAGTGGGAATTATTCCAAAAGCTTAGGCTGTCATATTAGATGATGGAACTCACCAACCACCCCAGCATCTCTGGTGTCACCCGGACCGGCCGGCCGCTACCAGGGTCAAGCAATACCCAGGTGGTTTCGGCTTCGCACAGCAGTTTCCCGTCGGTTACCCGCGTGATTTGGGTGTGGCGCACCGAAGTTGCGCCGCTGGTGTCGCCCACCCAGGTAGTGGCCCGGAGCATCTCGCCCGCGAAGCTCGGCTGCAGGTAGCGGATGCGGTGCTCGCGCACCACCCAGACGTATCGCTCGCGCTGCTCCGGTGGGCAAATGGCCAGCCAGTGGGCGCCGGCTACGTCCTGCACCCAGCGCAGGTATTCCACATTGTTTACATGCCCCAAAGCATCAATCGCCGACTCAGGTACCTGGAAGTCATGGGAGTAGCGGAATGCGGTAGATTCGTTCATGGGGCGGGAAATAGGAGAGGCGCAACAAAGGTCGGCAGCTTGGAAAAAAATATTGCCGGACTTTGTCATTTGAAAATTCTCCCTATCTTTGACGCAACCTAGGAAATCAAGCCGCGGTGGCCCAAAAGCTTAGGGAAATTCCACAAACAACCACCATGCCCACCGGAAAGGTAAAATTCTTCAATGAAACCAAAGGTTTCGGTTTCATTAAAAACGACGAAACTGGCGAAGACATTTTCGTTCACATCAGCGACCTGCAGGTTAGCTCGATTCGCGAAAATGACCACGTTCAGTACGAAGTCGCTCAGGGCAAGAAAGGCCCGAACGCTGTGAAAGTTTCGCTGATTTAATTCGGCTCTTGCTTTTCGACTTAAGAAAGCCCGCTTCTGGCGGGCTTTTTTTTGTGCCGGTGCGGAACGATATATCCGGCAATTTCGTCGTGCCGGTCACGCTTTGAAACCAGAGTGGGAGCAGGGGGTAATTTTAGGTAGCTAGCTTTTGCCGAAAATTTTCCGTACCTTTGCACCCGCATTTGAGGACGGCCTTTAGTCCGCGCAAGCCCGGTAGGGGTCTAACGCATTGGCCGCGTAGTTTTTCCGGTTGTTTTTTCCCACCTGATTGTCGAAGGTAGTATAGGAGGGGAAACGTCGCTGATTCGGCTGTTTTCAGAGCGTAGTCTCTTACCCCTTTACTCATTCCAATTCATGGAAGCTGAAAAAACCGTAGTTCGCTTTGACGAGCTAAACCTTTCCGAAGAAGTTCAACGCGCCATCACCGAGATGGGCTACGAAGAAGCGTCGGCCATTCAGGCGGCGGCTATTCCGGCCCTGCTCGCCGGCAAAGACGTAATTGGCCAGGCCCAGACGGGTACCGGCAAAACGGCGGCCTTCTCCATTCCCGCCATCGAAGGCATCGACACCGACAGCCGCGACGTGCAGGTGCTGGTGCTGTGCCCCACCCGCGAGCTGGCCGTGCAGGTTTCGGGCGAAATCCAGAAGCTTGGCAAATACAAGCGCGGTCTGGCCGTGGTGCCGATTTACGGCGGCAGCAGCTACGACCGCCAGTTCCGCGCCCTGGAGCGTGGTGTTCAGATTGTTATCGGTACGCCTGGCCGCGTGATGGACCACATCGAGCGCGGCACGCTGAAGCTCGACAAGACCACAAAAATCATCCTCGACGAAGCCGACGAAATGCTCGACATGGGCTTCCGCGAGGACATTGAGTATGTGCTGAGCAAGATGCCCGAGCAGCGCCAGACGGTGTTCTTCTCGGCCACGATGAGCAAGCCCATCATGGAGCTCACCAAGAAGTACCAGACGGAGCCGCAGGTGGTGAAGGTGAACCACCAGGCCATGACGGTGACCAACATCGAGCAGAGCTACTTTGAGGTGCGCGGCCCCCAGAAAAAGGACGTGCTGACCCGAGTGCTCGACATGTACAACCTGAAGTCGACCTTCGTATTCGCCAACACCAAGCGGATGGTGGACGAAATTGTGGCCGACCTGCAGGCCAAGGGCTATTTCGCCGAAGGCCTGCACGGCGACATGGGCCAGCAGCAGCGCCAGAATACTCTCGACAAGTTCCGTAAGGGTACGCTGGAAGTGCTGGTAGCCACCGACGTAGCCGCCCGCGGCATCGACGTGGACAACGTGGAGGCCGTATTCAACTACGACCTGCCGGCCGACGAGGAATACTACGTGCACCGCATCGGCCGCACGGGCCGCGCTGGTAAGAGCGGCCGCGCCTTCACCTTCGTGAGTGGCCGCGACATCTACAAGCTGCGCGACATCATGCGCTTCACCAAGGCCCAGATTAAGCTGGAGCAGGTGCCGTCGTTTGCCGATGTGTCGGAAGTAAAGACGACGCTGTTTCTGGGTCAGATTAAGGAGGTTATCGAAAAAGGCAACCTTGAGAAATATGTGGCCCGGGTGCAGCGACTGCTCGACCAGAGCGAGGAAATTACTTCATTGGACATTGCTGCCGCGCTGCTGAAAATGACCATGAAGGAAGACAAGCGCGCCGAGCAAAGCCTCGACGCGGGCCGTGAGAAGGGCGCTGCCCGCGCCGGCTTCACCCGCTTGTTTGTGAGCATGGGCAAGAAGGACCGGGTGCACCCCCGCGACATCGTGGACCTGATTTCGGAAAGCACCAACCTGCAGGGCAGCAAGGTGGGCGATATCGCCCTCTACGACAAGTTCAGCTTCGTGGAAGTACCCTCGGAGTTTGCCGAGGAGATTGTGGCTCAGCTGGGCCGCACCAGCATTCAGGGCCGGCCGGTGAGCTTCAGCATCGCCACGCCGGTGCAGGAAGGCGCGGCCAAGGAAGAAGGCAGCAACCGCGGCCCCGGCGGCTTCGGCGGTGACCGGGAGCGTCGTCCCTTCGGTGGCGGCTTCAAGGGCAACCGTGAGGGTGGCTACAGCAAACCCAGCTACGGCGACCGTCGAGAAGGTGGCTACGGCGGTGGCTACAAAGGCAACCGCGATGGTGGCTACAGCAAACCCGGCTACGGCGGTAATAAAGGCTACGGCGACCGGCCCAGCTACGGCAACAAGAGCTACGGCGACCGTCCCAGCTATGGTAACAAGCCCAGCTACGGCAACAAAGGCGGCTTCGGCGGCAACCGCGAGAACTACGACGAATAGGGACCGCAGAGGGTCAGGATTTTTGACCGCAGATGGCAAAGATTTTTGGATTAACTAAGAATCTTGCTAGTTATATTTAAGTGAGCTATTTAGTAGAAGTCAAAAGGCCCCGTCGCAAGACGGGGCCTTTTTGTTTTCCAGAAAAAGAAGTCTGAATCTTAGTTAATCCAAAAATCTTTGCCATCTGCGGTCTTTATTTAGAGGAGTCGCGCAGCATCTTGATTTTGTCGTGGGCCTCGCGCACGCCCTGGTACTGCTTTTCGATAACCGATTTCAGATTGCCAGGCAGGTCCTGGGCTTTCAGGGCCGTCTGGTAGGCTTTCACGGCGTAGTCTTCGCCCCGCTCGCACTCGTTCAGCACGGCCTTGTTGTCTTTGCTGGTGATGGCCGCTTTCAGGTCAATCCAGGCGCGGTGCACGGTACCGGTTACGGAGGAGCTTTCGTCAGGCTTGAGGTTGAGCTTAAACATCTGGTCCTCAATTTCGGTGATGTACTCGGCGCGTTGGGCGGCGTAGGTTTTAAAGGTATCCTTGAGCGTGGCATCCTCTACGTCGGTCATGGCGTCGGCGTAGCCTTTCTGGCCGTCTTTCAGGGTTTCAACCAGCTCGTTGAGCAAGGCTTGGGTGGCTTTGGCTTCCATTGGAATGTTAGTTGTGTGGTAAGGAAAGAATTGGTTCCTTATTACTAACAAAGCCAGCGCAGGGTTGCGAACCTGCCCAAGCTGGGCACTAGCTGGCAGCGGCAGCGTTCGGGCTCAGCGCGGCAGCGGCCATGGCCCGGCCAGCCAGAAAGCTCGTGGTCCAGGCCGCCTGAAAGTTGAATCCGCCGGTAATGCCATCGATATCAAGCACCTCGCCAGCAAAGAACAAGCCCGGCACCCGGCGGCTTTGCATGGTTTTGAAGTCGATGTCATCCAGCGTGATGCCGCCGCAGGTCACAAATTCCTCTTTGTAGGTCGTCTTACCACGCACAGCCAGGGGCGAGCGGAGCAGCAGCTCCAACAGGCGGTTCTGGGCTTTAGCGGGCAGGTCGCTCCAGCGGAGCTCGGGCGCAATGCCGGCCTGCTCTACCAGGTTGCGCCACAGCCGCTGGGGCAGGCCGAATAATGGGTTGACGGCAATAGTCTTACGGGCGCTTTCCTGCCGGTACTGCTGCAGCCAGGGGCGCAAAGTTTCTTCCGTGTATTCGGGTACCCAGTTAATCAAGGCGGTGCCGGTATAGCCCAGCTCGTGCAGGCGGCGGGCGCCCCAGGCCGAGAGCTTGAGCACTGCCGGTCCGCTCATGCCCCAGTGGGTAATCAGCACCGGGCCTTCGTACTGCAGCTTCTCACCGGCCAGCACCACCCGGGCGTGGGGCACGCTCACGCCCATCAGCTCTTTGAGAGGAGAGTCGGGCACGTTAAACGTAAACAGCGAAGGCACTGGCTCGGCAATGCGATGGCCTAACTGTCGCAGCCAGTCGTACTGGCTGCTTTTGGGGTTGCCGCCGCTGGCTACCAATACGCTACGCGCCAGCAGCTCGCGGCTGGCAGGTGCGCCGCTGCCACTCAGCGGCAGCCGGAACCCACCGCCGGGCAAAGGCTGAATCTCATCGGCCTGGGTGTTGAGCAGAATGCGTACCCCGGCTTGCCGGGCGGCCTCTTCCAGGGCGCGGGCAATGGTTTCGCTGGAGTCGGTGGTGGGAAACATGCGCCCGTCGGCCTCGGTCTTGAGCGCCACGCCACGCCGTGCAAACCAGGCGATGGTGTCGCGCACCCCGAACTGCTGAAACGCCGCTTTCAGCTGCTTGCCGCCGCGGGGGTAGTGGGCCACCAGCTGGGCCGGCGTCTCGCAGGCGTGGGTGACGTTGCAGCGACCCCCTCCCGATACGCGCACCTTGCTCAGCAGCTTGCCGGTTTTTTCGAGCAGCACAACCTGCAGGGCCGGATTGGCTTCGGCGCAGGCAATAGCACCGAAAAAGCCGGCCGCGCCGCCGCCCAGCACGGCTACAGTAGTGGAAGCAGTAGAAGGGGTATTCACCCGGCAAAGGTACGGCCAGTCAGCACCGGCACTGCACCAGACTTAGCAGAAGGGCAGTGCGGCCAGCACGTCGTCGTGCTGAAACTGATAAGGCACCTTGTTGCGAACCAGTGAAGTATCGATGGTCTTTCCGGTAATGGGCGCGGCCTCGTCGCGGAAAGTGGGCGGCTCCAGGCCCAGGAAACGAGCCGCGGCCGGGTAAAACTCCCTCCGTAGGGGGTGACTGGCCGAGCACACGTTGAACGTGTAGCCCCAGATGTTGTGGCGGATAATGGCCATGAGCACTCCCACGGCATCGGTGAGGTGCAGCAGGTTGACGGGGGCGTTGCCCTGGCTGAGGTCGCGCCTGCCGGCGAGGAAGCGGCCGGGTGCGCGCTCGGGGCCGATGAGCCCACCCAGGCGCACCACCGTGCTGCGCCACTGCCCGTAGCGCGGCACAAAGTGCCCTTCGGCCCGCAGCACGTCGGACGCGGCGTCGCGCGTGCTCACGGCATCCTGCTCACGCATCAGCCGGGGCTCGTTGGGGTAAACGCTGGTGGAGCTCACGAATAAGACATGGCCAATACCGGCCATAGCCACGGCCCGGTGCACAGGCCGAAGGAGGGTGGGGTAGGCACCCGCCGCCGCCGCGCGAGGTGGCACATTTAGCACCAATACGTCGGCGGCGCGCAGCAGCTGCAACAGCAAGGCCTCCTGCTCGGGGCCAAAATCTGCTCCGAGGCGCAGCAGGTGGCCTTCAATACCGGCCTGCTGCAGCACGGGAAGCTGCTCGGGGGAGGTAGTGGTGCCAATAACCCGGCCGCCGGCGGCCACTAGTGCGTGGGCCAGGCCCAGGCCTAGCCAGCCGCAGCCCATTACCAGCACGGTCGGCAATGCTGCGGCCTGTTCGCCGGCAGAAGCGGCGCTGGGCTTAGAATTGCTCATTATAGGTAAGTGGCTTGTTGGATGAATGAAGCCGCGAAGATGCGAATAAATTACTAAATCCTATATTATGGGGTGAAAAACCACATTTTTGTGTGAGGCCGCCGATTGGCCGGCTACCACAAGCGCCCTGGCTTGTACCTTCGGCCCGCGCTTACTGTCACCTTACTAATCCTCCTTTTTGCATGACTACTCCTTACACCCAGCCCATGCTGCGCGACAATGCCTTACAAGGCAAAACCATTGTCGTGACCGGCGGCGGCACCGGCCTGGGCCGGGCCATGACGACCTACTTCCTGCAGTTGGGTGCCAACGTCACCATCACCAGCCGCAAGCTGGAGGTGCTGGAAAAAACCGCTGAAGAACTGCGCCAGCAAACCGGCGGCCGGGTGCTAGCTCTAGCCTGCGACGTGCGCAAATATGATGAAGTGGAAGCCATGCTCGACCGCACCGTGCAGGAGTTCGGCGGCATCGATGTACTGCTCAATAACGCAGCCGGCAACTTCATCAGCCCCACAGAGCGCCTGTCGCACAAGGCATTTGATGTGATTGTGGACATCGTGCTGCGCGGTAGCTACAACTGCACCCTGGCCGTGGGCAAGCGTTGGATTGCCGATAAAAAGCCCGGCACTATCCTCAACATCGTCACTACTTATGCCTCAGTGGGCTCGGCATTCGTGGTGCCTTCGGCCGCGGCCAAGGCCGGCGTGCTGGCCATGACACGCTCCCTGGCCGTGGAGTGGGCCAAGTATGGCATCCGCTCCAACGCCATTGCCCCCGGCCCCTTCCCCACGGAGGGCGCCTGGAGCCGCCTCTTCCCCGAACCCTTGGCCAGCAAGCTCGACCCGGCTGGCAACGTGCCGCTCAAGCGCGTGGGCCAATACCAGGAGCTGGCCAACCTGGCGGCGTACCTGGTGTCCGACTTCTCAGCTTACGTCAACGGTGAAGTGGTAACCATCGACGGTGGCGAGTGGCTCAACGGTGCCGGCGAATTCAACAAGCTGGAGCTGCTGACCCCGGAAATGTGGGACCAGATTGAGAAGACCATGCGCCGCTAAATCGCTGATTGGCGCTGATTTTATTAATTATGCTGATTTCTCCTGCTGCCATCTGTAGTTGAATAAAAAAGAGGCCTGCTTATTAAGCAGGCCTCTTTTTTATTAAGGGGCTCGTTTAGCGAAGGCTAGCTTCTTCAAATAGGAGCGAATCCAAAAGGGAAAAAGGATAAAAATCAGCGCAATCAATAAAATCAGCGTTAATCAGCGATTATAGCTTATACCCCTTGTAATCATTGGTAAATTCCTCCAGCGGAATGGCTTGGTTAGGAATTACGTCGGTGAATTCGAACTTTTCAAACAGGCCTTTATCGTCGTTTACCTGCACCATGGTGGGCAGGAAGGTTTTGGGGTCGATGCTGACGATGGTGCGGCGGCCGTAGGCATTGGGTACCTGCAGCACTTTGCCTTCGGGAATCTTCTCTTCGGGGTTGAGGTCGTTCCGCTCCATCACCCGGAACTCGCCGCAGCCGAAGCGCTCCGCTACGGTGCTTACGGTTTCGTTTTTGCCGGCCTTGTAGCTCACGTAGCGAAACTGCGGGTAGTCGGACCGCAGCACGTGGCACACCTTGCCCAGTATGGTGCTGTCGCCTACGTAGCGAAACGAGCGGCTGTAGCTTAGGTCCTGGCGCTTGCTACTGGCGTGCAGCAGCTCGGCAATGGTGCCGAAGCCGGCCTGCAGAACGGTGTGGTGCTGGTTGCTGCGCATGAGCTTGCCACCGGGGTCAAGACTGAGCGTAACGTAAGGAAATGTTGCCGGGTACACCCAGGCATCGCCGTCGTTCTGGCCGGTCACCCAGAGCACTTCCACGCCCTTTTGGTTCTTGATGTAGACCCGGTAAGGCTTGAAGGTGATTTTCATCACGCTACGGGCCTGGTTGATTTTGCCGCCCACCCGCTCCTGGGCTTTCACGGTGCAGCGCAGGGTTTTGAGGCCTTCAATGGCCGTGGCCATGCGGGAGGTAATTTGCTCGGTGGTGATGGTGCTCTGGGGCCGTAGCGCCGGCGTAGCATTCACAAAAAATAGGGCCAGCAGGGGCAGGCCGGCGCCAAGCCAGCGGGTAGAACGAGCAAATGATGGAGTCATAGAGGAGGAAAATGCCAAGAATAGATGGGCCTGGTAGGTTTAGTTGAGGCTGATGTGGGGAAAGCGGGACGCGGCGCTGTCGAAAATGAACAGCTCATCAATTTCAATGCCGTGCAGGTGCTCGTACAGCGGAAACTGCTCCACCATAGCCTGCACGGCGGCGGCATCGTCGCCGTGCATGGTTACCCAGCCGCGGCTGCGGTCGGCACTGATAGCGTAAGCCTCCACCACTTTATCGGCCAGCAGCTGGTTGATGAAGGCCCGGTGGCGGGGAATGAGGGCAATGAAATCGGCATCAAAAGCCTCGGGGAGACGCAGGGTAACAACAAACGTAGGCATAGAAGAAAAAGCCAGGGTAGGGGGCAAACGCCCTCTCGGGAAGGAAAGTTAATTTTTTCCTGGTTGGTGAAGCAACTTTTTAAGGCGGCGTCCGAAAAGCCGGACATGCACTTTTCAATAATTACGCCAACGCACCAGCGGCGGGCGCTGCTGCCCGACGCGGTAGCCAGCGTGCGGGCAACCGTGACCGCGCCGCTGGACATTTCATTCGAGCACCTCATCTACGAAAATGGCTCGCGCGACGGAACGGCTGCTTACTTACGCGAAGCCGCCGCCCAGCCCGGCCCGCCGCTGCGGCACTGGCACCACGCTGCTAAGCAGACGGCCGGCTTTGCGCGCAACCAGCTCATTCGGGAGGCACCAGCCGACGCCTGGCTGGTACCACTCGACGACGACGACCTGCTGCTGCAGCGCACCCTCTACCACTATGCCGCCCAAATCGAGTCCAACCCAGGCCGCCCCTGGCTGGTGGCCGACTTCCTGCGCATAGATGAGCAAGCCCGTTACCTGCCCGGCGAGGACTATTACGCCTGGCGCTTTGGCAGCCCAACGGAAATGCTGCAGGCCATTTTCAAGGCCGAGCATTTCATTCAGGGCAACGTCTGCTACAGCCACACCTTGTTTGAGCAGGTAGGTGGCTACGACGAAGCACTGCGCATGGCTGAAGACCTGGATTTGTACGTCCGCTTCCTGCTGGCCGGGCAGCTGCCGGTGGTGTGTCCGCACATCAGCCACCTGCACCGCTTCCACGCCCGCAATGTGAGCATCGGCGTGAATGCCGACACGCACAATGCCGATTTGCGAGTGATTTATGACAAATACGCGGCGCAACTTGCTAAGCTGGGCATCGAGCGGCCGTAGCGCAGCAGGCCTGCCTACGCATTAGTCCTGCTTCTGCTTGACCTTCATCTTCTTCACAGCGGGTGCTGACGACTGTGAGCCGGGTCCGCCTACTAGCGTCATTTCCTTCACCAAATGCCCGGCGCCGGCAAACTTGTCGACTACAAACAGCATGTAGCGCACGTCCAGGGCAATGTTGCGCACCCGGTCGGGGTCGTACATGATGTCAGACATGGTGCCTTCCCAGTCGCGGTCGAAGTTGGTGCCAATCAGCTCGCCGCGACCGTTGATGACGGGCGAGCCGGAGTTGCCGCCAGTGGTGTGGTTGGTAGCGGTGAAGGCTACGGGCACGGTGCCGTTCACGGCGTAGGGGCCGTAGTCCTTTTTCTGGTACAGCTCCAGCAGGCGCGGCGATACCTCAAACTCGGGGTTGTTGGGGTCGGCCTTCTCCATGATGCCGTCGAGGGTGGTGTAGTAGTCGTAGTGCACGCCGTCGGCGGGTTGGTAACCCGCTACCTGCCCGTAGGCCACGCGCAGGGTCGAGTTGGCGTCGGGGTAGAACTTGCGAGTGGATTGCCACTGGCGCAGGGCGGCCACGTAGCTGCGCTGCAGCAGGGTGATGTTGTCGGCTGCGGTTTGGTAAGTGGGCTGAATCTGGGTGCGCAGGGTGTTCTGCACGGCGCTGGCCAGCTGGTAGGCCGGGTCAGCAGTTAGCACCGCCGTGTTGCCGGCCACCAGTTCGTCCACCACCTTATTCGCGCCAGCTTCAGTAGTTAGTTGCGTTTTGCTGAACAAGTCGGCCGAGAAACGGGTCCAGCTTTCGGTATTGGTATTCTGGGCCTTTAGTGTTTTGACGTACTCGGGCAGCAGGGCGGCCGGGGTGTTGTCGGCGTAGAGCGGCAACAGTGCCGCGGCTACTTTCTGGTCGGTGGGAGCGTTGTAGTTGCGGAAAAAGCCGCTGATGCCCGTGCGCAGCTTGTCGGCAGCGGCTTTGATATCGGCCGCGGGAGCCTTAGCCGTAACCAGGTCGGCCAAAGAGCCGAAGGCATTGGCAAACTTCAGCAGCTCAATTCCAAAGGCCGCTTCGCTGACGTAGGCGCGGGCCAGCACATAGTCGCGCTCCTGGGCGTAGTTGCGCTGCAGCTCGGCCAGCAGGGTGCCGTAGGCCGACTGACGGGCCGGGTCAGCGGCCACCCACTTGGTGAATTCTGCTTCCTGGTTGAGCTTGCGCTGCACGGCGTCCAGCTTTTTCAGGCCGCGCATCTCACCCTGCCACTTTTTCCAGTAGTTGGCAATGCTGGCGTACTTGGCGGCGTACTGAATCCGCACTTTATCCGAAGCCTGCATGTCCTGGTCCCAGATTTTGAGCAGGGCCGTGCGCACCTTCACGCGGGCCGGGTCATCGATTGAATACACCTCATCCACGCCCCAGGAAGTCAGGTACTCGTTGGTGCGGCCGGGAAAGCCAAACACCAGCGTGAAGTCGCCGGGCTTAATGCCGGCCAGCGAGATGGGCAGGTGGTGGCGCGGCTTGAACGGCACGTTCTGGGGCGAGTACGGCGCCGGCTTGTTGTCGGGCCCGGCGTAGATGCGGAAGATGCTGAAGTCGCCGGTGTGGCGCGGCCAAGCCCAGTTGTCGGTGTCGCCGCCAAACTTACCGATGCTGCTCGGCGGCGCCCCCACCAGGCGCACGTCCTGAAATACTTCGGTCACAAACAGGTAGTACTCGTTGCCGCCGAACATGGGGCGCACAAACGACTGGTAGTGCGTGCCTTGGATGGCGGCCTGCGCCACTTTTTGCCCATTGGCCTGTACCTGCTTTTCGCGCTCGGCTTCGGCTGTGCCCTGGGCAATGCCGGCCAGTACCTGCTTGGTTACGTCCTCCATGCGCACGATGAAGGTAGCCGTCAGCCCGGGGTTGGTCAGCTCCTGGCTGCGGTCCATGGCCCAGTAGCCCTTGGTGAGGTAGTCTTTCTCGACTGAGGAATGCTGCTGAATCTGGCTGTAGCCGCAGTGGTGGTTGGTGAGCAGCAGGCCCTGGTCGGAAATAATTTCGCCGGTGCAGCCGCCGCCAAACTGCACCACGGCATCCTTCAGGCTGCCCTTGTTGATGCTGTAGATGTCTTCGGCCGTCAGCTTGAGGCCTTTCTTCTGCATGTCGGCTTCGTTGAGCTGCTTCAGCAGCAGAGGCAGCCACATGCCCTCATCGGCGAAAGCGCCGGGGCGAATGGTCAGTAGCAAACCGGCCAGCAGGGCCAGCGGACGCAAGTGTCGGAGCATAGAAAACGTTAAATCGGGTGGGAAACCCAAAATTACGTCCGAATGCCCAAGCCGGGCCAGCTGCGCCTATGAGTGGCCGAGCTGCGCCACGCTGGGCTGGCTGGCATCGGCCCGGGCTGGTGCCGAGGCCGGCATGAGGGCCGGGCCGCCGGTTTGTTCCCACTCCCGGAACTTGGTGAGCTCCTCCTGAAACTTGCTCACAAACCAGCTGATGAGGCTGAGGTCGTCCAGAAAGCCCAGCACCGGAATGAAATCGGGCACCAGGTCGATGGGCGACAGCACGTAAAGCAGCACGGCCAGGCCGGCCACAATGGTGGAAGTGCTAATCTGCCGGTATTCCCCGCTGATGTAGCGCCGCACTAGGCGTATCAAGGTCTGGCCAACGTCGAACAGCTGCTTGAACTTGCCCTCCTTGCTTTCCTTATCGGCCAGCTTGTCGGCTACTTCGTTCAGGGTAGTCACGACTTTGAACGGCCGCCCCAGCAGCTTAGTGGCGCGCCCAACGAAGACGTTGAACAGCACGTTCTTGGAAATCTTAAGTCCTTTATCAGAAAGCGAAGCCATAAACCGGAGTTTTTGTCGGGCTTACGCGGGGATAGTAAGGCGGGTTGTAACGCACTTAATCCTGCCCCAGGAAGACGAATTTGCCATCACTTTTTTCCAGATAGCCGAATTGTGAGTTTTCATAGACGATACAAATAACTTCCTGGCCTTTCCATTTACATAAGTGGGCGTAAACAAGTAGCGGACGCTGCATGCGATATGGCCCTAGGTGATTATCAGAGTGGGGGTCAGTTTTCCAAACTTGTTTCCCTGCTTTATCAATGGCTCGAATAGTCACGCGTGAGCTGTCGATAATGAATTTGGTGCCAGTCAGGCTATCAATGAGCACATGCTCAGGAAGTAGGCCTTGGTGGTTTACCAGGGGTTCCTGTTTAACCTGACCTTCGGAATAGTAGGTTAATGCCCGCGCTTCGCCCTTAGCAGGCAGTTGGATGGCCTTTCGGGATGTACAGCCTAGCAATAATAAGGTTGCCAATACGTATTTCATCAATTTGCCTCTCCAGCTACCTGATTTCAAAAAGCGGTGTAGTGCCGCCCCCCAGTCTTTGTTTTTATTGAAGTACACCCCAATCATCTCGCCCCGGCTCAGGCGACTGAGGCCACAGAGCAAGTGAGGCTGCTCCTGGTCAGGATGCCACACGTAAAGCAAGCGGATTTCGCATTTTACCAAGCTATCTGGAAGATGCACCGTTCGGGGCACTTGCCGCAAGTGCTGGGGGCTCATCGGCAGCAATAACGAGCAGCGCCACAATCAGCACTGCGCTGTATTCAATTCCACCCGTGCCGTGCTCGCCCACAAACCAGCCATTTTCAGCGTGAATTACCACAATGCCGATGAGCAGCAGCAGAATAAAGCCGGCCGCCAGCCATTTCCGAAAGAAGCCGAGGGCCAGCAAGGTCCCGCCGCCAATTTCAAAGACAGTAATTCCCCACACCAGCCGAACGCCCTGCACAAAGCCATGCGCTTCCAGAAAGCCTCCAAATCGGCCGATAGTGCCATTCAGGATGCGCACCACCGCATGAATAATAAAGATGGCCGCAATGAATATTCTGAGCAAAGTCAGCGCACGACGTAAAGCGGTCGAAGGTGCTTGATGCATAAAGGTTCGACTTGAAGACAGGCGTATTTATTAAAAGCTTAGCTCAGCTCAAAAAGCGGGCAAGTACCGCCCACCCAATCTTTATTTTTATTGAAATCAACGCCAATCATCTCACCCCGGCTCAGACGGCTCAGGCCCAATAGCAAGCGCGGTTTTTGGTGCTGGTCGGGCCAGATGTAGAGCAGACGAATTTCACATTTAACCAGTCCATCGGGAGCCTGGACTACGGGCTCATACTGGACTTTGCGCTGTAATAAATAATGCTGCTTGTCGGGCAGTGCGTCCAGGTCGGCGGCCGTTACGTGCAGGCGCACCCCGGCCCCGGCGAAGGAAAACAGCGGCTTCAACACGTAGTTCTCCAGGTCAGTGGGATAGGAGCTAAGCTCGTGCAGGAAATAGCTGGGCGGGAAATAAGGTCCGCGCAAAAAAGGCAGCGTGTATTTGCTGATGCGGAAAAACCAGTTGGGATGACCAATCCAGGTCACATCGACCTCATCTGTTAGATTAAATTCCCCCGGTAGGTCGGAGTAGCGCTCCAGCTCGTCAAAAATGACGCGGTTGTAAATGCGCTTAATTGGTATTTGGCGGCCATCCTTTTCATAAAATAATTGCCGGCCGTTTTTGCGCACTTTCGTCAGGCAAACTGCTTCAATCCCCCATAGTTTTTTGGTCAGTGCGAAGTCAATTCGGGTTTTTTGCTTTTCGGGAAATATCTCCAGCAGAATTACGTTTTCAGCAGCTTCGCCACCCAGTAAGAATGCCTCCATTTGCTGCCGGTAATCCTCAAAGCCAGCGGCCTCAATAAAAGGAGACACGCCATCTGCCACTGGGAAATGCTTGGTGTACATGCCTGGCATCCAGGATTGATAGGCGTAGAGCGAGGGGAAGCCCTGCATCTCAATCAACTGAGGCTCCAGCTCGCCGCTGGCATCGCGGCAAACCGCAAAGTCGAAGGTGAGAAATTCCGGATTCCCTTCAGCGCCCGGTACGCGCTGGTGCCTTGGAATAGCGCCTTCGGTTAATTGTTTGAAATTATCCTGCTGAATTACCTTAATTATTTGCTCACCTGCCGAAATTAATTTGCCCCGCAGTCCTGCCGGAATAAAAACCGGTGTTTCGGCAATGCGAAAATCCAACTGCCCGGGCAGCTGCTGCTCAATGTCGGCCAGCATTTGCTGGTAGTGTTCGGTGGTAAACCCGGCGTTGTATTGCTGGCGGTGCGAGGGAATCATGGCTGCTAAAAAGAAATTGCGCACAGCAGAAAGTGCCCGGTGAGGGGTACTGTTCTGCTGTGCGCAATTTGGTAAAAGAAAACTGAACTACGCCGCCGTCAGCTCGCCTAGCTGAGCGAGGGCGCGGCGCAAAAAGGTCGGCACCACCACCGATTCTGTCAACTCAATCGTAGTGGGGTCGGCCAGCAGGCGCACCATTTCGTTGTACTTGGCTTCGCCGTGGTTGGCCACCACCTGCTGCTTTTTCTCCTCGGTGAGCATGTAGCGCAGCATGCCTTCACCATCGGCTTCCGGATGGAACTGGGTGCCAATAACTTCGGGAGTGAAGCGCACGGCCATGACGGCGCGGGCCAGTGGCACGTGAGGACGCTCTTTCTCCAGGCACAGCACCTCGGCCCCCAGCTCTTCGAGGCGGCTCATGTCCAGGTTGGTGAGCTGGTAGTCGCGCGAGTCCACAATGTAGAAGGGCTCAGGCAGGCCCTGCATTACCGGCTCGGCGAGGCCAGCCGTGGTAAGGTGTACCGGCAGCACGCCAAAGGAGGTCGACTTGCGCTTGCTAATCAGGCCAATGCCCAGGTGGCGGCTAACCAACTGGAAGGAGTGGCAAATCAGGAACAGGTGCTTTTTGGCCTCGTGCTGGCGGTTGTGGGCCAATAGGTCATCGATGAAGCCGAAGTAGCGCGGCTCCCAGGCCTCGTCGGAGGGCAGGGGGCTGCCGGGGCCGCCCGTGGAGATGTAGATGTCGTAGCTCAGGTCGGGCAGCGCGTTTTCGGCCCGCACGTTGAAGGTGTCGATGTGAAAACGTGTCTGGTTTTCGGCTTCGGCCCGCTGCAGCAGCTGCCGGATACAGCGCATGCCCTCATTGGGCGCGTTTTGGTACATATCCAGGATGGCTATGCGGGTAGGAGACATTGCGTGCAAAGTGAAATAAGATAAAAGCCGGGGCTTTATCTGATAAGATGGTTGATAGCCAATAGGTAGAATACGGGCAAAAAAGAGAAACGCCAACCGCAAGGCTGGCGTTTCACAAAAGTAGAAAAGTCCAACTACAACCCGTGCATGGTCTCGGCCATAATGTAGTCCACGACTTTGCTCAGGTCGCCGGTTTCGCGGAACACTTGCAGTTGGCGGTCGGCGCCGGTCCCCATTTCCAGCATCTTCAGCACGTATTCCACCTCGTGGCGGCTGCCCAGCTCGTCCACTACGTCGTCGATGAAGTCGAGCAGCTCCAGGATGAGCATGCGTGTGGGCACTTCCTCCTGCTTGCCGAAGTCTATCATGCGGCCGTCGATGCCGTAGCGGGCGGCGCGCCACTTATTTTCCTTGATGAGGGCGCTGCGGTAGATGCGGAAGTTCAGGTTCTGGCTTTTAAGCTTGTAGATTTTCGCTACCAGGGCCTGCATCACCGCGGCTACGGCAATGGTCTCATCGGGCCGCATCATCTGGTCGCAGATGCGGTACTCGATGGTGTCGAAGAAGGGGTGCAGGCGCAGGTCCCACCAGATTTTCTTGCCGTTGTCGATGCAGCCCGTCTTTATCAGCAGGGCCAGAAACTCGTCGTAGTCGCTGGCACTGTGGAAGTAGCCGGGAATGCCCGTGCGCGGGAACCGCTCGAACACCTTGGTGCGGAACGACTTGTACCCGGTTTCACGCCCTTCCCAGAACGGGGAGTTGGTGCTCAGGGCAAACAAGTGGGGCAGGAAGTAGCGCAGCGTATTCATCATGTACACGCCGATGTCGCGGTTTTCGATGCCCACGTGCACGTGCATGCCAAAAACGAGGTTGGAGCGGGCGGCTTCCTGCAGCTCCTCCACAATCTTGTCGTAGCGGGCGTCGGGCGTGATGGGCTGGTCCTGCCAGCGCGAGAAGGGGTGGGTGCCGGCGGCCGCAATCTTGAGGTTCACCCGGTCGGCCAGCTCCACCACCTGCCGGCGCAGGTGCAGCACTTCGGCGCGGGCCTCGTCGATGTTTTTGCAGATTACTGTTCCTACTTCTACCACTGCCTCGTGCATTTCGGCTTTTACCTGCTCGTGCAGGGTGATTTTGCCGTCCTCCACAATCTTGGACATGTGGGACCGAAGCTCCCGCGTGACGGGGTCGATGGTTTGAAATTCCTCCTCGATGCCGAGGGTAAAGGTGGGCATGGCCATACTGGTCAGCGGTCTAGCAGTGAGCAGACAGGAAGAAAAGCACTACTTGGCTTTGGCCGCGGCGGCTTTGGGCGCAGCCTTGGATTTAGCGGCAGGCTTCTCGGCGGCCGGCTTTTCAGCAGTGGCTTTGGCTGGACTAGCCTTCTTGGCCGGGGCGGCCTTAGCGGCGGGCGCAGCCTTGGCGGCCGGCGCTTTAGCGGCGGCTGCGGTGGTGGGGTGCACAAACGTGCCCCAGGTCAGGTTGTCCTGGCCGGGCTTTTGGGCTTTGGCGCGGGCAATGGCCATGTTGGCCGCGGCTTCCACTACCCATTCGAAGTTGGCCTGGCCCACGGAGTTCACATCGGCGTCGGGGGCGGGGTTGCCAAAGTCGATGGCCAGCGGAATGCCGTCGCGCACGGCAAACTCTACGGTATTGAAGTCATATCCCAGGCCTTTGTTGAGGCGCAGCACGTAGTCTTTCATGGTGGCCAACAGCTTCTTGCCGGCTTCGCCCGTGGTTTTCATTTCCGTGGCGTAGCGCAGGTGAGGCTCGTTGCGGGGCTCGTAGGGCATAATGAGCACCTCCTTGCCACCGATGCAGTAGCAGCGGAAGTAGTCGGTGAAGTCCACCGCTTCCTGGAACAGCATCACCAGCTGACCGGTCTCGTCGTAGGCGCGGAAAAACTCCTCGGCGCTGTTCAACTTGTACACGTTTTTCCAGCCGCCGCCGGAGTGGGGCTTCATGTAGGCGGGAAATCCGATGTGGGCGAAGGCTTTTTCCCAGTCCATCATGGCCAGGTTGCGGAACGACTTCTCGCTGGTGTCGGTGGGCCGCTCCTTGCTGGGCAGCAGCAGCGTCTTGGGCACCGGCACGCCCAGGCGCACGGCCAGGGCATTGTTGAAGAACTTCTCGTCGGCGCTCCACCAGAAGGGGTTGTTAATCACCGCGGTGCCCATCAGGGCCGCATTTTTCAGGTAAGCGCGGTAAAACGGCACATCGTGCGAAATGCGGTCGATGATAACGGCGTAGTCCGTGGCCACGTGCTGCTCTACCTGGTCAATCTGCACAAACTCGGCGCGAATGTCGGCCGGCGCTTTCTCGTTCACGCGGTCGACAAATGCTTGGGGAAACGTGCTTTCCTGGCCGAAAAGGATACCAATCTTTTTCATAGGGTTTAGGTCTTAGTTAGGTCTTAGGGACTTAGGTGTTAGGTCTTAGGTTGTTGAATTTGGCCCTGGCATTTTGCCCAGGAATTTGATTTTAGAGTAGAATTGTCTGGTTTTATTGGTGCGGGCGTGGGGAGAATAATCAGTCTGACCGCCCGTCCATGACGCAGGTGTTAGAGCAAACTAAGCTCTAATACCTAAGTCCCTAAAACCTAAATTGTATTCAGGTACTGCGGGAACATCTCGCGCCACACCGGCCAGTCGTGGTTGCCGAAGGGCTTGACGTCGAGGCGGTGGTTGATGCCTTTGTGGGCCAGCAGCGCCGACATGCGGCAGGTGTCTTCCTTGCAGAAGTCGTATTCGGCCGTGCCTAGGATGATGTTCATCCAATGGAAATGCTCGCTGTGGGCATTGGGCATGTACTCGGGCGGGTTGTTGAAGTACACGTTGTCGTCGTGGTAGCCGTCCACAAACTGCCGGATGTCGAAGGCCGCACCCATGGTAAAGAGGTGGGCCACCTGGTTGGGGTGGCGGAAGGCGAAGTTCAGGGCCTGGTAGCCTCCAAAGCTGCAGCCGGCCACCCCGATTTTGTCGACGTTGCACTCACGCTGCAGCATGGGCACCAGCTCGTCGCTGAGAAACTGGTCGTAGAAAACGTGGTTTTGCACGCGCACGGCGGGCGGCAGGTGCTTGGCGTACCACGAAAACCGGTCGATGCTGTCGATGCAAAACAGCTTGACGCGGCCGGCTTCGACCAGCGGGCGGGCGGCTTCGATAAGCTTAAAGTCGCGGGCCTCGTTGTCGCGGCCGCCGGAAGTGGGGAAAATGACAACCGGGTAGCCCCAGCTGCCAAACACGAGCATGTCAATGTCCTGGCCCAGGTGATGCGAGTAAAAGCGGCGGTGTTGTTCTTGCAAAACGTAGAGAGCGAAGGGTGAAGGAATAGCTGCCGCGTTGGGGCGGCGCGGCAAACTAGCAAAAAAATATTGCGTCAGAGTTATTCTCGAAAAAAAACTTGTCGCATCGGCATGTGCGGGGCAAGGCGTTACTTTGTTCGATGGTTTCCCAACAATCCGGCAACGCTGAAGCGGCGGCGCCTCTCAGCTTGTACCCCCACACGCTTACCTCGGCCTATCTTGGGCGTGAGGTGGCCCTGAGTATTCTGCTGCCGCCTGGCCTCACCGCCGATACTGCGGCTCTGCCCGTCCTGTACCTCAATGACGGGCAGGACCTTCCACGGCTTGGCTTGCAGGCCACTCTTGCTACTTTGTTTGCTGACAATAAGGTACAGCCCTTTGTGCTGGTGGCTATTCACGCCAACGAAGACCGGCTGCAGGAGTATGGCACGGCCGACCGGCCCGACTACTTAGGGCGGGGTAGCAAGGCGGCAGCCTACACGCGCTTTGTGCTCGAAGAGCTGCTGCCGTTTGTGCAGCTACATTATAGGGTATCAACCGACCCTGCGCAGGCGGTGTTTGCCGGCTTTTCACTGGGGGGCTTGTCGGCCTTCGATATGGTGTGGCATCACCCCGAAGCTTTTGCCCAGGTCGGCGTTTTTTCCGGCTCCTTCTGGTGGCGCAGCCAGGCTTTGGGCCCCGATTACACGCCGGCGGCCCGCATCATGCACGCCATAGTAGGAGAGGGCGGGCTGCACCCTAGCCACCGGTTCTGGCTGCAAACCGGTACCCTTGACGAGCACAATGACCGCAACGCCAACGGCGTTATCGACTCCATTGACGACTGCCTGGACCTGATTGAAGTGTTGCGCGAGCAGGGGCTGGACGCCGACCGGGCCCTGCGCTACGTGCAGGTAGAAGGCGGCCGCCACCACCCCCACACCTGGGGCCAGGTGATGCCCGATTTCCTGCAGTGGGCATTTCCGGCCAACACCGGGGCGGCTTTGCCGCGGCCCCTGCCCGTGGTACGGCTACAACTCGACCCCCAGCAGGCCGACCTTGAACTGGCTGCTCAACCGGTGGCGGCCAGCGAAGGGCCCTCCGAGTCAGAGGCCACAAACGATGCCGAAGTACTTGATTCAATAAGTTCCCAACTCACCGATTTTCAGCCAGCCATGACCCGTCCCAGCGAAGGCGACTACCTGCCGTATTATGAGAAGTACATCAACCTGGTGCCCACCGAGGCCGACCCGCGCGAGGTGCTGCGGAGCCAGACTGCGGAAGTCCAGGCCACTCTCGGCGCTCTGAGCGAGGAGCAGGCCATGACGGCCTATGCTCCGGGCAAGTGGACCATCAAGCAGATGCTCCTGCATCAGATTGATACCGAGCGGGTTTTTGCGTATCGGGCGCTGCGCTTTGCCCGCGGCGATGAACAGGCTTTGGCCGGCTTCGACGAAAACGAATACGCTGAGAACAGCGGGGCCAACCAGCGTACCTTGGCTAGCTTGCTGGCCGAGTACGCGGCCACCCGCGCCGCCACGCTGGCGCTTATCGACAGCTTCACTGAGGGGCAGCTGCAACGTAGCGGCTCGGCCAATGGCGCCCGCATTACCGTCAATGCACTGGTATATATCCTGCCCGGCCACGAGCGGCATCACCTTAATATTTTCCAGGAGCGTTACCTGCCCGCGCTGCAATAAAACGGGCCTTGCCTAAATTCGGCCACCACAACACCGCGGACAGTCGTCGCGTTTGAAGACCGAAATTTCTAACCTCTTACCCTTAACATCCTTTCAACCATGGCAAAAGCACAAGATGCTCGCAAAGAGAAAAAGAAAGAGCCCACTAAAACGATGAAAGAGAAAAAGGCCGAGAAGGATGAGAAAAAAGCCGCTCGTGCCCGCAAGCAGGATTAACTGGTTTCTTATCTAACCAAACGCGGATGTTGCCAAGCCGGCAGCATCCGCGTTTGATTTTCGGGGCACCTCTATAACGTGTAATAAGGCTCCTTCTCCTTGTCGTGGTGACGGATGTAGCCGTGTAGCACCAGCTTGATGAGGGTCTGGAAAGCCCGGCGCTTGCCGAAGTTCACCATTTTCATAAACTGCGGCAGGGTGATGCGCGGGTGGGTTTTGAGGTAGTCGAGCACGGCCAGCTCCTGGCGGTTGAGGGGCAGTTTTTCGAAGCGGGCGGCGGGCTGCTGCCGCTCCAGTACTTTTTCGGTGAGGCCGCTGGTTTGCACGCTCTCGTCGCGCACGCGCACATAGCCGCGCCAGTCGTCAGGCGCCACTTGGGCCCGGTGGGGCTTGTTCAGGCTTTCGGGCACGGTCACGACCAATACGCTGCGTCCGTCGTCCTCAATTTCCTGGAACTTCAGGCTGGTCAGCGGCGGCTCAATGTAGTGCTCGGCAGCATCGCGCAGCACGAACAGCTCTTCTTCCGGGTCGCGCACGCCCACAATGCGGCCATCGTCGTCGACGCCTACCAGCACGTAGCCGCCCCGGGTATTGGCCAGCGAAGCCAGCGTGCGGGAAATGCGGTGGGGGTGGGTGGTTTTCTTCTTGAACTCCAGCTCTTCGCCTTCGCCCCGCTGTATCAGCTCTAGTAGTTCCCGTAGTTTCATTGCGCTGTATACGGCGGCTTAAAACCAAACGTGCCGCCCCCAAGGTGGAGGCGGCACGCTGCGTGAGGTTGGTGTCACGTCTATCAGTACGTAAATACCGGTCGTTTCACGAAAGGCCCGAAGGCCGGCGCCTTAGAAAGGCAGGTCGTTGTCGTCGTCGCTGGCGATGGGCGCCGCCGAAGGCTGAGCGCGCAGGCCCGGGTTCTGGTTTTGAGCGGGACGGGGAGCAGCCTGCTGGCCACCGCCGTAGCTGCCACCACCGGCACCACCCGCGGCCGACTCAATGCGCCATGCTTCGAGGTTGGTGAAGTAAATCATCTGGCCGTTCTTGTTGAAGCCGCGGCCGCGCAGGTTGAAGGTCACCTTTACTTCGTCGCCAATTTTGTAGGGGTCGATGAGGCTGGTTTTGTCCTGCACCATCTGAAACTTGATATGCTCGGGATACTGGCCATCCTGAACTTCGAGTACGAACTCCCGCTTGCGGAATTTTTCGCTTACTTGCTGTTCGTCAAATATTTCGTGCAGCCGGCCGGTTACGTCGTATGCCATAAAAAGGGTGTTTTGGAATGTTAAACTATACCCTCAAACGTACGAAAAAAAACTCTAGTTCGCCGGCGTAAGCACTTTGTTCAGGCCGTGAAGTCGGACCTTCTGAGAGGGTAAAATGAAGGTTGCTGGGTGGCCAACAGGGGCTTAACGACTTGGTCGGTGCCGAGCTTTGATAGTATGCGGAGCACTTCAATTTGCTGCTTCCCGCTGCCTTCAGCGGCCAGCCGGCTGCTATCTGGGCAAGCCCGGCGCCCGCAACTACCTTTGCGCCGCGCCGTTCAACAGGCCGTTTCACTCCTTATTAATATGCTATGCTTGCTTTAGCCTTGCACGGCGGCGCCGGCACCATTGCCCGGGCCTCGCTTACCGATGAAGCCGAACAACTGTACCGCGCCGCGCTGCAGGCCGCGCTCGATACCGGCTACGGCATTCTGGAAGGTGGCGGAGCAGCCCTCGATGCGGTAGAAGCCACGGTGCGCAGCCTCGAAGACTGCCCGCTGTTCAATGCCGGATGCGGGGCGGTGTTCACCCACGAAGGCCACCACGAGATGGACGCCGCGCTGATGGACGGCCGCCTCCGCCGGGCTGGGGCCGTGGCCGGGGTGCGTCAGGTGCAGAACCCCATTCGGGCGGCCCGCCTCGTGATGGAGCAAACCGAGCACGTGTTGCTGGCCTACCCCGGCGCCGACGCCCTGGCCATTGAGCACGGCCTGCCGGTGCAGCCGCCCGAGTACTTTTTCACCCAGCACCGCTACGACCAGCTGCAGGAAGCCCTGCGCGAAGGCCGCGTGCGCCTCGACCACAGCCGGGCGCAGACCGAGCCGGCCCCGCTGGAAGAGCCGGGCAAGTTTGCCGAAATAGCATCTGCCGACCCCAACTGGAAAAAAGGAACGGTGGGCGCGGTGGCCTGCGATGCCCAGGGCAGCCTGGCCGCGGCCACCAGCACCGGGGGCATGACCAACAAGCGCTACGCCCGTATCGGCGACACGCCCATCATCGGGGCGGGGACCTGGGCCGACGAGCGTTGCGCCATCAGCTGCACCGGTCACGGCGAGTACTTCATCCGGGCCGTGGCCGCCTACGACATCGCCTGCCTGATGGAATACAAAGGCCTGAGCCTGGAAGAAGCCTGCCGCGTGGTGGTGCACGACAAGCTCGCCCCCGCCGGCGGCGAAGGCGGACTTATTGCCGTGGATGCCGCCGGCAACGTAACCCTGCCCTTCAACTCCGAGGGCATGTACCGGGCCAGCCGAACCGAAAAACACGCTGCCTTCGTGGCCATCTACAAATAGCGGGCTGTGGCTTCTACAGGAATTCAAAACAAAAAGGCCGCTGTCTCAGCAGTCAGCGGCCTTTTTATGGAATGGAAAGCTAGCGCGGTTTACAGTGCCGTGCTGGCAATAGCCGGGGACTTATGCTCGCGGCCGGTCATGGCTTCCTTGCTGACGTAGAATTTGCGCTCGCGCATGTCGTACACGTTGCCTTTGGCCAGCACGTGCATCATCACGTTCTCAACGGAGATGGCAGCGCCCTTTTTGGCCGCTGCGGCGTTGTTGTGCTGAATGTTGTGGCCGTCCATGATGATAACCAGGTTGGAGCCAATGGTTTCCACCAGGTTGCCTTCGGTAATCAGCACGCCCGTGTCTTCGCCCAGGCCGATGCCGATGAGCTTGGGGTAGAGCGCCACCGATTCGATGAGCCGGCCGAAGCGGCCGCGCTTCACGAAGTGGGAGTCGACAATGGCCGAGGGCAGCAGGCCCAGGCCGGGTCCCATCTTCACGGCGCCCTTCAGCAGGGCATCGGGCACCGAGCCCCCGCGAATCATGTGTTGCGACATGGCCATGGCCCCGGCGCTGGTGCCGGCAATCACGAAGTTGGGCTCGGCATAGTAGCGCTGCATCATGCGGTCGAGGAAGTCGGTTTCGCCGAACATCTCGCGCAGGCGCGACTGGTTGCCACCCGAAAACATGATGACGTCGGCCGCGAGCATGCGCTCAAGGTACTCCGGCTGCCGGGCGTCTTCGGGCGTGCGGATGTCCATCACTCCCACGTTCAGGCAGTTGAGCATGGCAAACGACGACACGTAAATCGGACCCACCTCCTGCGGAATCATGGAGGCCGTGGTGATGACTTCGATGCGCGGGTCGGCTTTGCCCGACTCCAGAACGATGCGCTTGAGGATGCCGAGCTCGAAGAAATTCAGATAGTACTTGCGCTTGGTGCGCGTCGAAGGGTAGGTGCCCTTGTCCTCATTGCCGCCCACGGCGATGAGCTTACCTAAGGGAATGCGAGTTTTCAACTTATAAAAAGACTGATACGGTGCGAAAGATAAAACCCAGCGCTAAACCGTGAGGTATAGCGTCTACTTTAACAGAGCATCCAGCGTGCCAGTTGCGACGGAATGGTAGTTCGGGCGGGCCTCGGCGTACAATAGCTGGGCCTTGTCACGGCCGCCGGGCGTGGCCAGCAGGGCTTTGTAGAGGGGCACAATAAATTTGCGCCGGCCCACATGCAGCAGGAACTTGCGCAAAGCAGCCTCGGCCGGCGCGTAGCCCGCCCGGATGGTGTGCGGGAACCAGGCCGCTAATATCTCGGCATTGCCCGAGGCGGTGAAGCCAAAGGCCGCATCAATGGCCACCAGTTCTTCGGGGCGCAGGGTAGGAGGGAGCCCGTGCAGGAAGTGTACCCACTCGTGGCTGCTCCATCCGGTGGTGTCGGGCTGCAGCCCGGTTGGAGCAGTGCCAGCCGCAAGCCGGCTCAGCGCCTGCTCCACCTGCTCGAATCGGCCCGAGTGAATACCGGGTGCGTTGCCGGGCAAGCCGGGGCCGTCCACCCACGCGCTGAGCCGCAGCCGCTCTTCCAGGCCGGGCTCCTGGCTGAGCAGTTCACTCCTTAGATAGTCGAGGAAGGTGGCCGTGTCCATGGCCTGGAAGCTGAAGCGGGCGAAGTACTCCTTAATAAAGGCATCGAGACGGGGGCGGCCCACCAGGCTTTCCAGGGTGAGTAGCAGGTAGCAACCCTTCTCATAGGCAATTTCCGTCAGCCCTTCGTCGGGGTCGCGGCCGGCCAGGTTGAGGCGCAGGTGGGTGTCGGGGCTGTTGGGACCAATATCCCGGATGGTGTGGTCGAGCCCGGTGCGGCCCAGCACCTGCAGCATCTCGGCATAGCCGCGCCCATACAAATGTTCCATGATGCGCCGCTCGAAGTAAACCGTAAAGCCTTCGTTTAGCCAGAAATCATTCCAGGTTGCATTTGTAACCAGGTTGCCTGACCAGGAGTGTGCAAGCTCGTGCGCAACCAGACTGGTCAGGCTGCGGTCACCGGCGAGGATGGTTGGTGTTACAAATGTTAATCGGGGGTTTTCCATGCCACCGAAGGGGAAGCTGGGAGACAGAACCAGCAAATCGTAGCGCTCCCAGCGGTAAGGTCCGTAGAGCTGCTCGGCCGCCGCCACCATATTCTCGAGGTCGCCGAACTCGGCCGTGGCGGTAGGCAGGGTAGCGGGTTCGGCATAGATGCCTGTACGCTCGCTCAGTGGGGCGAAGGCCAGGTCGCCCACGGCCAGCGCCATCAGGTAAGCCGGAATGGGCTGCTCCATGCGGAAATGGTAGCGGCCACTGGGGGCTAGCGCCTGCGGGTTGCTGGCGCTCATCAGGGCCAGCAAGTGATGCGGCACTTGCACCGTGGCCTCGTAGGTGAAGCGAATGCCGGGCGAGTCCTGGCAGGGCAGCCAGGTGCGCGCCAGAATGGCCTGCGACTGTGTGAAGAGGAAGGGCTGGGTGCCGGCCGTCTGCTCCGGGCTCAGCCATTGCAAGGCGGCGGCCCCCGGCGCCGTGCGGTAGCGGATGCGCACGGCGGCCGTGTCAGGGGCCAACTGGATGTGCAAGGCCTGGCCAAGGTTGTCATCGGGAGCACCCGGCTCGAAGGCGGCCGGGGCTGAAGCGCCGGCTTTAGAAAGCAAGTCAACCTGCTCGATACTGAGCTCACGGGTGTCAAGCACCAGGGTATTGTCGGCGCCGGGCTTGGCCAGCTGCCAGGTGGCCGTGCCGGCCAGAGTACGACTGTCGAAATCCACAGTCAGGTCCAGCTGCAGGTGCGCCACGCGTACGGCGCTTTTACCAGCAAAGGAGTGAGGGTCGACGGGAAGGGAGGGAGAAGCCATAGGTAAGGTGGGTGAGGGAAAAGCGGAGCCTGGGCGAATGGCAGTCCGCAGAATAGTGTCAGGGTGCCTCCGCAGTTAGGCAGCCCAAATGTAGGCCGAACGGGCGGCGTACCCCGATAGATTATTTTCTCTTTTCTGTGGGCAGGAAAACGGTCAGGGCGGCCGGCCTACGTAACTTGCGCCCGGCTGGCTTCAGTTGCCTGATGGCAACCGCAGAGCAAGCTTGACAGTACAACGCGAGGCCGCCGGTTGCCCCGGTGGCTTTTGTCCCGTTTCGAACTGTACTTTCTTATGTCTTTTTTCTTTCGTTATACCACCCTGGTGTGGGTGCTGCTGACTGGCTTGCTCGGGGTTCCGGCCCTGCTCTCCTGCGGCTCCGACCAGGGTAGCTCCGAGGTAGCGGGGGGCAGTGGCGCGGCCGTGGCCGGCCCCCAGCCCCGCCTCGATAGCACCTACATCATCAAAGCCCTGCAGGCGGAGCCCCGCTTCAAGGACCACACCTTGCCGGCCCGCCGCTTCTACCGCGAGCGACAGTTTTCCCTGGCCTGGTTTAAAAACCACCAACTCGTGCCCCGTGCCCAGGACCTGCTAAGTATTATAGCTAAAGCTCAGGATGAAGGCCTTGACCCTAAAGATTATCAAGCCAAGGACTTTAAAGCGCTATTTGCCAAATTTGAGCAAGCCCGGGGCGATACTGCCCAACGCAATGCACTGGAGCGGGAAATTGACGTTGCCCTGACGGGCACTTACCTGAATTGGGCTTCCGATTACTACCGGGGCGTGGCCAATCCACGCGATGGCAAGAACCCCGACTGGAAGGTAAAGCCCAACAAAATCAAGCTGCACAAGGCCTTGCTAACCTTTTTGGGGGAGCGCAAGAGCCGTTATAACTACTACGAATTTGCCCCGCTGCACCCGGAGTATTCCTACCTGAAAAAAGCCCTGATGGCCTACCGGGCCCAGGAGCGGGCGGGCGGCTGGCCGGTGTTGCCGGCTACCCTCAAGCTCAAGCCCGGCGACAGCAGCCCGGCCGTGCCGGCTTTGCGCCAGCGCCTGCTGGGCCGTGCGCCGGCCAGTGGGGCAGGCGCGCCGGTGGCCACTCCGGTGTCGAATAACCCGTCGGCGCCAGCGGCTGCGCCCGACCAGCTGTACGACCAGGACCTGGTGAATGCCGTGAAAATGTTCCAGCAAGACGCCGGTCTCAAGGCCGACGGCGTGGTGGGGGGCGAGACGCTGAAGCAGCTCAACGTGCCCATCGGCCAGCGCATCGACCAGCTTATTCTGAACATGGAGCGGTGGCGCTGGCTGCCCAAAAAGTTCGAGGAAAACTATCTGCTCGTGAACATTCCCGAGTACAAGCTGCACGTTTACGAGCAGGGCAAGGAGGCGTTTTCGATGCGTGTAATCGTCGGGAAAGCGCTTAATGCAACCCCGATTTTCAGCGACAAAATGGAGTACGTGGTGCTGTCACCCTACTGGAATGTACCCTTCAGCATCATCGAAAATGAGCTGCGCGAAAAGCTGGTGGCCGACCCTGCCGGCTACCTTGAGCGCCTCGATATGGAGGTGGTGAAGGGCTCGGGCCGCAAGGCCACGGTGGTTGACCCAAGCTCTATCGACTGGGCTAACGTGACGGAAAAGACCTTCAAGTACACCCTGCGCAAGCGCCCCGGACCCGACAATGACTTGGGAGAAGTGAAGTTTATTTTCCCCAATTCGAACGACGTGTACCTACACGACACGCCCCACGATGCCCTGTTCTCTCAGTCGCAGCGGAGCTTCAGCCACGGCTGCGTACGGGTAGAGGAGCCCATCAAGCTGGCCACCTACCTGCTGCGCGACCAGCCGAAGTGGAGCCAGCAGGCTATCCAGGATACAATCGCCCAGCGCCGGGAGAAGTACGTTACGATGAAAGAAAAGCTCCCGGTTTATCTGGTTTACTTCACCGCCTGGGCCGATGCGGATGGGCACCCTCACTTCCGCGAGGACATCTACGGCCACGACAAAGCCCTCGCTCGGGAGCTATTCGAATAAGATGCCAAGCCTAGCCTGCCAAGGCAGCAGCTAGCAACACTTCGTGCAAACTTGCCTAACCCGGCCGCTAAAAGTGGCCGGGTTTTTTGTTTGCAAACAGTACTCTTTGGGGTAGTCTTCTTATTTACATTTGTAATTACAAGTGTAAACGGCAGGCAGGGTTATGGTTGATTGATAACATCTGTATTACAATTGTAACCAAGCCGAATCCGGATTATTTGCCCCACATTTGTAAATAAAAATAGAAGTCATGGTTGACCGTATCCGTCTTATTCTCCAAGCCAAGCAACTCAGCCCAACTCAGTTTGCCGATGCCATTGGGGCGGCCCGGCCCGTGGTGAGCCACATTCTCTCGGGGCGCAACAAGCCCAGCCTGGAGGTGGTGCAGAAGATTTTGGCAGCCTTCCCTGAGCTTTCCATGGCCTGGCTGCTCAATGGAGTGGGGCCAATGGAAATCCAGTCCCGGCCGGCCCCCACTGTTGCGCCAGCCGCGGCCCCACCAGCCAACGATAATGCGCGTCAAAGGAGAGTAGCCTCTGGGGAGGGCCAGGCTCCGGTGCCCCGGCGCTATTCCCCTCGCCCTGTAGCTGCTTTGCCAGTAGAGGAGCCAACAAGGCCAATTCAACCTACACAAGCAACGCCCTCTCAAACTATAGAAGCCCAGATTCCGGCCCCAGCGTACGCGGAGGCTCCAGCAGCACCTACGTATCCTTCTCCCCCAACACCGGCCGTTGCTGCTCCGATGCCGCTAGCGGTGGAAAGCAGCCAGCCTGGTGCCGCGGCCAGCCCGGTTCAAGCCGAAGCCGATGCAACGGCCAATGCTATTCTGGGGTCAAGTGAGAAAGCCATTCGCCGCATTGTCATTTTCTACAAAGACGGGTCGTTTGCTGATTTCAGGCCCGAATAAAATCCGGACGGGCGTGTTTATGAATGTAACCAGCATTCTACAGCTGGCTACTTAGCTATGCCGTCAATGGCGGGGCTGCTACACCCTCGAAAACCCATTTTGCTCAAATACCGAAGGGGCTTCAAAACGCCCAGGTAATGCGGGGGCGTGTGCCTTGCTCTTAACGAAAGCTCAGGCAAAAAAGACGCTCGCAGGTAGTGTCTGCTTGGGCATTATACAATTTGGCAGACTAAGTTTGCGAGCTGTTTTATAAAGTGAGCTTAGGCAGTTGTTACAGCCCCACCGTCTTCAGGCTTTAATACAGACTTGCTAATGTTTGTGGTAGGTTCGCTGTTAGGCCAATTGTTTGTTTTTTATTTGTTATAAATAGCTGTGGTTCAAAAAGAATTATAGTGCTAACGCAACCAATGCTTGTAGCTTTTCTGCGCCTTGGTAGGTAGTAAAAGCAGCGTGTAACGAAGTTTGATTCGGCGTAAGCCAAGCGCCGGTTCACTATAGAATAGCCCGGAATTCCTGCTACTGTGCTGCTAAGAAAATTGACAACCGAACAACCTGAAAAAACACAATAATTGCGTGCGGCTTTCGGTGAGGAGAGCTAATGATTTGAGCCTACACAGAGGACGTTCAGGCTTCAAGTTTTTAAGAAAGCGGAGGCAAAAAGTGTCAGCAGATGATGCCAGTCTGGTTGGCATGAAAGTTCAGCCACAGCTAATAGCCCTTCAGCCCAACCAACCAGCTGGTGCATATTTGTAAACCGCAGAAGGTGGGCAAAGGGCCAGGATAATTCGAGGTAGGCTGCCGGTCCGGACCGCAGAGCAGGGCCGATGCCCAAGTCAAAGCGTTTGCCGGTTTGGAAGGCAGTGGCTACCTTCGCGGCATGAAATTGACTCGCGTGAATCTATTGCTGGCCGCCTGCGCGGCCCTCTTCCTGACGGCTTCCTGCGCCCAAGCCCCCGATGCCGAGAAAGACCCCAGTGCCGATGCCGCCTTCAAGCGTGGGCATCGTGCCGAGCTGTACCGCGAGGCACAGCGCAGCAACGTGACGCACTAACAACGCCGCTGTTCGCTGCGCTCCCGAAAAATTCAAAAGCCCCCGCCAAGCAAGTTGGTGGGGGCTTTTCACGTGTAGGCCTATGCCAGACTAGCCAGCGAAGGCAGGGACTGGTGCTGGTATTGATTCTAAGCTGGGCAGGGTAATCTTGTCAAGCAAGGCCTGCTCCAGCAGGTTGGCCCAGGTGCGGAGGTAGAGCACTACGTCGTCGCGCTGGTTGTGGCGCAGGGCATTGCGCCGCTCGAACGGTATGGCTGCCCGAATGGCGGGGTCCGACAAGCGTTCGAGGTGGGCCAGGTCCTGGCGGGTGAAGCCCAGGGCCAGCATCTCGTCAATGGTTTCATCGATGGGCAGGCCGCTGGTGGGGCAGTAGTCGCGCAGCTGCCGGTCCCAGTCGCCGTAGCGCTGCATGGCCCGGCTGTGGATTTCGCCTTTGCTGAGCTTGGTAATGGTCTGGGCCAGGTGGCCGCAGTTGCAGCTGCCCATGTGGCCCCATTGGTAGGGCGCCTGAGTAGCCAGGCGCTGGGCAGTGTCACGCAAGGCCTGAATAAGGGGAAGCGAGGAAGTAGCCATAGGAGTAAGCGGTGCTGATTGGTAGCTAAAAAAGCAAAACGGCCCGGAAAAAGTTTTCCGGGCCGTTGGCTTAAACCAGTTAAAACGGGCGCTAAGAATAAAGCCGGCTCGCTTTACGAGCTGCGGCGCCCGTTGCCTTCGCTTTGGCGCGAAGGCCGGCGGCCGCCATCGCGGCCGCCACCTGGCTGCACGCGGGCCCCGCCGCTGCCAAAGCGCCGGCTGGTGTCCGCGGAGGCTCCGCCAGTGGGTGCGGGGGCCGGGCGGCTGTTGCCGCCGGAGCGTCCACTACCCTGCGACGAGGCTCCAGCCGCCCGGCTCCCGCCCTGGCTGGCGCTGCTACGTCCGCCGCCTTCGCGACCGGGACGGGGCGGACGACCTGCCGGGCCCTTGGGCCGGATGATACGCTCGGTGCCGTGCAGCGACACGGGTCGTACTGCCGTGGTCACGTAGGGGTGGTCGGTATCGACGTCAATCTGGCGCTTGATGAGGCGCTGAATGTCCTGCAGGTAGGCCCGCTCTTCTTCTTCCACGAAGGAGAAGGCCGTGCCGAACGCGCCGGCCCGCCCGGTGCGGCCGATGCGGTGCACGTAGGTTTCGGGCTCGTTCGGGATTTCGTAGTTGATAACGTGGGTTAGCTCGTCCACGTCGATGCCGCGGGCGGCAATGTCGGTGGCTACCAGTACGCGGGTGCTGCCGGCCTTGAAGTTGGCCAGGGCCCGCTGGCGGTGGTTCTGGCTTTTGTTGCCGTGGATGGCTTCGGCCGGAATCTGGTACTGGGCCAGGGCCTTCACCACTTTATCAGCGCCGTGCTTGGTGCGCGTGAACACCAATACGCGCTTGATATCCTTGTCCTGCAGGATGTGACGCAGCAGTGCCGGCTTGTCGCCCTGCTGCACCATGAACACCGACTGCGTCACCGTGTCGGCCGTGCTGCTGACGGGCGTCACGGCCACGCGCACCGGGTTGGGGCGCAGGATGGTGGCGGCCAATTCCTGAATCTGGCCCGGCATGGTGGCCGAGAAAAACAGCGTCTGGCGCTTGGCGGGCAGCTTGGGCAGTATGCGCTTGATGTCGTTGATGAAGCCCATGTCGAGCATGCGGTCGGCTTCGTCAAGCACAAATACTTCAATCTGGCGCAGGTCCACGAAGCCCTGGCTCATCAGGTCGAGCAGGCGGCCGGGGGTGGCAATCAGCACCTCTACGCCCCGCTTGAGGGCCTGCACCTGCGGGTTCTGGCCCACGCCGCCGAAAATGACGGTGTGGCGCAGTTGCGACAAGTGGCGGCCGTAGGCGCCGAAGCTTTCGTTTATCTGGATGGCCAGCTCGCGGGTGGGCGTGAGCACCAGGCAGCGAATGGCGCCGCGGGCATGCTGCTGAAGCTGGGCCGTGCGGTGCAGCACCTGCAGGATGGGCACGGTGAAGGCCGCAGTTTTGCCGGTGCCGGTTTGGGCCACGCCCAGCAGGTCTTTGCCCTCGAGCACGTGCGGGATGGCCTGCTGCTGGATGGGGGTGGGGGTGGTGTAGCCTTCCTCTTTCAGGGCTTTGAGGATAGGGTCAATCAGGTTTAACTCGTCAAACGTCATCAATAGAAATAAATGCCGCGTGTTCACGCGGCGGCCGGGTCGGCGGCCCGTCGGAAAGGTGCCGTGGTCCTTGAAAAAGAGAAAATGTGGGAGATTCGCGCCCGGTAGCGTCAGCCGACGCGGCGCAAGGCCCGTAAAATGCGGGCCCGGGCCACTCCGACGGCGGCCCAATTCTACGCAAAGGTACTACATAGCCCCCCGACAATGAAGATAGTTCAACGCACCCGCGTTTACGACGGATTTTATAAGCTCAGCCAGCTCACTTTGCAGGATGGTGAGCAGCAGCTTAAGCGCGAGCGGTTCGAGCCGGGGCATGCCGCGGCGGCCCTGGTCTTCGACACTCAGCGGCAGCAGTACCTGCTCACGCGGCAGTACCGCATTGGCGCCGAAGGTGAGGTGCTCGAAATTGCCGCCGGCATGATAGACAAGGATGAACAAGCCGAGGCCACCATCCGCCGGGAAATTCAGGAAGAGCTGGGCTATGAAGTGGACCAGCTACAGGAAATCGTGACCATGTGGCCCTCGCCCGGCGGTAGCGCCGAAACCATTGCCGTGTTCTACGCAGAGGTAAGCCGCAAAACCGGCGAAGGTGGCGGGCTGGCCGATGAAAATGAGCAGATAGAAGTGGTGGAGCTGAGCCGCGAGGCGCTGGCTAGCCAGAAATTTGAAGATGCCAAGACGCTGATTGCCGTGCAGTGGGCGCGGCTGCGGAAATAACCATTAAGGCCAGTATATATTTCGTGCCGCGTGCAATCGGGACAGAGAAGAATCCACTACTTCTCTATTTGTCCGAACCAGCGTTGCAGGGTCCATCTTACCCGTTCAAGTAGGGAAGGCTTCCGAATTGAAAATACGGCCACTGAATCGAGATTTACAGTGAGAAAATCGTTGTGCTGTAGCGGGCCCCGGCTTTGACGCGGCAGCACCCATTTGACTTTGCTAAAACCCAGACTCGTAAAAACGATGATAGTGGAGTCGTTGCTGTTCAATTCTGCTGGAATAGACAACTCATAATGCCCCTTGTCATCGGCGAGGACGCCTTGGTCGGTGGCGGGTAAATACACCGTGGCGAAAGGCACCGGCTCTGGTTTGCCTTTGGCGGAGGTTGTCATTACAATGCCGCTGAGCTTCAGACCATCAGCTGCTTCGGCAATTGTTTGGGCCGGGGCTTGAATCGCAGACAAGCCTAGGGCAAGCGTTGTAGCGGCTGCTAGCTTGGCGCAGGTACCCGGTGGTGGCGACTGCCCCCAATGGGCCAGCTGAGCCGGGCTGTACATGCCGCACAAGGTATTGCCGTGCGCGGCCTGAATTTGAGCAATTGCGGCCCAACTCATGGCTGAAAAGTCGTAAATCTCCTTCTCACACTGCCCGCAGAGCCGGCCGTTTTTTGTGGGCTGCATAGCAAGCCAGCTTTGCCCACAGGGCTGAGGCTTAGGCAGGGGACTCATGTTCTTAAATGGAGTTTGGGAGCCCGGAAGTTACGGCGCTTTAACGCGCCAAGGTGTCATCGTTTCGGCGTGCAGTATCAGCGCTTCGGCCATGGGGCTGACTGATAAATCGACAAGCGCACGCCGTAGTGCAGCTCATTATTGTCTGTTATTGTCCGGCTGCCGATGCTGATGACCCGGCGCAGGCGCTGGGCATTGCGCCAGTCGCGCAAGGCTACGGCGTTGCCGAAGGCAAAAGCATTGGCCGGAATGCTGAAGCCAAGCACCAGCGGGCCACTGTCGATGTCGCCAATGCTGGTTTCGTAGTCACCGGCCCGCTCCCGGTAGAGTTGGATAGGGCCAAAGTTGGTGCTAAAGTGCTGCTGGTAGCGGCGGTACTGCTCAGCAGCATAAGCCGCGTCGAAGCGGTAGAGAAAGAAAATGCTCCAGCCCAGGTGAGAGCCCCTCGGCTCTTCGGCCTGCTGGTGCCGGGTGGCTGGTTTGGAAAGCAGCAAGCCCGTGCGCGGGTCGCTCAGGTGCTGGCGCGCATACGCGACCCACTGCCGGCAAAATGCCTGGTAGGGGCTGCCCGTCAAGTCGCTGTGCAGCTGCAGCGAAGCTAGGGCCACGGTGTTGTCGGGCACCCACACGCCGCCGGGGTAGGAATGCAGGCAGTGGTTGGGGGCAGCCGCCAGCCGCCGATGCAGCGCCGCCGAGAGCGAGTCGTGCAGCACACGGTATGGTGAGGTGGGGTTCAGAAGGCGGTGACAGCCCAGCATCAGGTTGAGGTGACCCAGGTAGAGCACTGAGCTGATGGTGTCGGCGCCTTCGGATACATCCGGGTCCCGAAAAGCCTGCAGGATGGGTCCTTTAAGCATTTTCCCGATGGCCAGCTCGGTACACTCGGCCGCTTCGGGGCGGAAGCGGCTATCGAGCTGAGCCATGTTGGTGAAGGCATATACGGAGTAGGACAGCGAAAACAGCGCCCACTCAGGATTTTCATTACCCAACTCCGTTAGCTCGGAAGGCTGGTCGGCTGGAGTACGGATAATGCGCGCCAGGTAATTGGCCTTCAGGCGCAGCTCGTCGTTCGGTGGGTAGTGATAGGTAGGCCAGCTGAAGGCTAAGAGCAAGCCCAGTAGCGTCAGGAAAGCTAACAGGGCTTTGCGTTTCATGCCGCCAAGTTAGACTGTCAGTTGTAACCGTCGCAGAAGTAATGTTCTAACCGGCAAACGCGCTAATTAGAATGTAGGCGTAATATATTAAGACAGCTCCCATGCCCCATAGAATCACCCACAAAAGCTTCTCACTTTGAGTTTTGGGTGGTGAGATTGGGTTATTGTATGGAGCAGACTTTGGAGTAAGGTATTTAATCAGCCCGATGATTAACATAATGACAACTCCGCCACCTAGCAGGTTGAGAGCAAAGTCTATGGGTGCATTTTCATTAAGCAGCAGCATAAGCCAGGACCTGTAGGCAGTTAGGGCATTAGTTAAAAAGCACGTCATGCTGAGCGTTAGCTCAGCATGACGACCTAGTGGCATAGCTGCCCACTCAGCCTAATAGGCTAAGCTGATAATTCTCAACTACTGCGCCGTCGGCGGCACCGTTAAAGTGTATTCAAACGTCTGGTAAAGCTTGGCGTCGCGGATGCTGACGTTGAGCGTCTGTGGGTCGAGCTTGACGAAGGGAATGACGCGCTGCACCTGGTAGAGGTCACGGCCGAAGAAGCGGCCGGTGCCGGCGGCGGGGGTGTGGGTGAATACCTCTTTGCCGTCTTTGGTGGTGGCGGTGATGGTCAGGTAGGAGGGGTTGGCGTTGGGCGCGCCCTGGCGGTGCATGGTCACGATGAGGGCCCCGCCGGCCGGCAGGGCATTGAGCCGGCGCTGGAAGGTGGTGTCGGCCCAGCTGTGGATGCGCTTGAGCTCGGTGATTTCCGCCAGCATGTCGTTGTAGGAGCGGTAGCCGAGGCGGGTAAAGCTGCCGTCGATGTCCTGGTCTTCCTCGGTGTTCTTGGTCACGTTCTGCACGTAGCTCGACTCGGAATCCTTTTGCGGAAACATGTATTTCTTACGGCCCTGCGCCGCTTTGCCGGTGGGCTGGGCCAGGGTAGCAAAGGAGAGCAGCAACCCGGCCCCGAGCAGGGAAAGGAAACGGGCCGATGAGCGAGTAGTAAAGCGCATATACAAATGGGGTGGGAGGGTGGTGGAGTCGAAACGGGTCTACAAATTAAACTATTCCAACGCGAAAGCCAAGCCGGCAAAGGCTGGCCGGAAGGAGACATTAAGCGGAGATTAGCGAAAAAGGGCGTTTCCAACCACTTAGTTGACTTAAAAGTAACCAGTGGATAATAGCGCGGTCACGGGTACGGCAGAATTTTGGGCAGTTGATTTCTTTCACTATTTCGGTGTGCCGTATGTATTTCCCGGCCCTGTTTTGCTGGATGCGCCGCCTGGGGCGCTGGCTCGTGTACGGGCTGTTTCAGCTGGCTTTGTGGGTGGCGTTTGCCCTGCATACCCTCGGTAGCCTGCGCTCGGCCCTGGGTGGCGGGGGCGCCAATGGTGCCCATAGTCTGGTGCCACCTGTCAAGCCCAAACCGGCCAAAGCCGGGCCGGGGCGGCGCCCGCGTTTCACCTTTCCCTCCCCCGCATGAGCGTATTAGGCGATTTTCCATTAGAAGAAATGCCGGCCCGGGCAGCCAAGCCCGGCAAAGCCCGGCAGCCCAAACGGCGGCGGGTGCAGGTAGCGGTGGTGTCGGACGTGCACCTGGGCACCTACGGCTGCCACGCGGCCGAGCTGCTGCGCTACCTCAAGAGCATCAAGCCCGAGGTGCTGGTGCTGAACGGCGACATCGTGGACATCTGGCAGTTCAGCAAGCGCTACTGGCCGCCGGCCCACATGCGGGTGGTGCGCTACCTTGCCGGGCTGGCCGCCAAAGGCACGCGCATTCACTACCTCACCGGCAACCACGACGAGCTGCTGCGCAAGTTTGCCGGCCTGCGCCTGGGGCAGTTTCATCTCGACAACAAGCTGGTGCTGGACCTGCCCCACGGCCGCACCTGGCTGTTTCACGGCGACGTGTTCGACGTGACCATGCAACACTCGCGCTGGCTGGCCAAGCTCGGCGGGCAGGGCTACGACCTGCTGATTGTGCTCAACCGCTGCGTAAACTTTCTGCTGCACAAGCTGGGCCGTCCCCGCGTGGCGCTGTCGAAGCGGGTGAAGGAACGGGTGAAGTCAGCCGTAGCTGCCGTGAACAACTTCGAAGTCACCGCCACGGCCATTGCCGCCGATGAAGGCTACCGCTACGTGGCCTGCGGGCACATCCACCAGCCCGAAATCAAGCCCTTGCCTACCCACAAAGGCCCCGTTACCTACCTCAACTCCGGCGACTGGGTGGAAAACCTGACGGCCCTGGAGTACAGCGCGGCCAAGGGCTGGCAGCTCTACCGCTACCACGACGACCCGCGCATGCTGCGGCCCGTCGACGACGAGGCCCCCCGATGCGGCCGATGCCGCCGCCGATGCCGACGCGGCCGCGCTGCTCGAAGGCTTGCTGGTGGAGTTTAAAATAAAATGAAGCCGGTGCCAGCTGCTGTCATTGCGAGCGGTAGCGAAGCAAACGAAGTTCGGCGTAGCCAATCCGTCCTGTTCTCAGCGACCAACCTCCTATTGTGAATGGCCCTAACACCAGCACTGGAATTGGAGCTTTTTGATGTCAGGGTTTACTTGGTGAATGAATGCTAGAGGAAGGATTGCCACGGCCTGCGGCCTCGCAATGACACGTATTTTTTGCTTACTGCTCACTGAGATACATGCGCATACTCTACGCCATTCAGGGCACGGGCAATGGCCACCTGAGCCGGGCCCTCGATGTAGTGCCGCTGCTGCAAAGCCGCTGCGAGCAGCTCGATGTGCTGGTGAGCGGCCCGCCGGCCGACCTGCCGCTGCCCTTTGAGGTGAAGTACCGGGCCCAGGGCATGGGCTTCGTCTTCGGCAAGAAGGGCGGCATCAACTTCGTCAAGACTTTCCTGCAGTTCAACTCGGCCACCTTCGTGCGCGAAATCCGCCAGCTGCCCGTGGAAAGCTACGACCTGGTAATAAGTGACTTCGAGCCGGTATCGAGCTGGGCCTGCAAGCTGCGCGAGGTGCCCTGCGTGGCCCTGAGCCACCAGGCGGCCGTGCTGCACCCGCTGGCGCCCCGGCCCAAGGAACTGGACCCCGCGGGCCGGGCCGTGCTGCGGCACTACGCCCCGAGTACGGCGCAGTACGGCTTTCACTTTCAGCAGTATGGACCGGAAGTGTTTACGCCCGTCATTCGCCAGCAGGTGCGGCAGCTGCGGCCCCGTAACGAAGGCCACTACACGGTGTACCTGCCGGCTTTCGACGAGGAGACACTGGTGCAGCGCCTGCGCTATCTGAGCCACCGCATCCGCTGGGAGGTGTTCAGCAAGCACAGCACCCGCCCCGCCGAGTACGGCAACGTGCAGGTGTGGCCGGTGAGCGGCACGGTGTTTCTCGATAGCCTAGCCCGCTCGGCGGGCGTGCTGTGCGGGGCCGGGTTTGAAACGCCGGCCGAAGCCTTGTTTCTGGGCAAAAAGCTGCTGGTGGTGCCTATGAAGCAACAATATGAGCAGCAGTGCAACGCCGCTGCCCTGGCGCAGATGGGCGTGCCGATGGTGAAAGGTTTGAAGGACAAGCAACTGGCGGTTGTCGATGAGTGGCTGTACCAGGGCCAGCCTATTCCAGTGGACTACCCCGACCAAACAGCGGCCGTCATTGACCAGCTCCTGCGCGAGCAGCTGCCCGGCAGCGCGAGCGTCCCGCACCTGCCGCTTACCCTTACCGCTTAAAAGCCCGTACTTTCAAACGGCCCGTTAAAAGCCACGGGCGTTTGGCGGGCCGCTGTGCCACACCGGCCCGGTCTATTTCTACTGCTCCTGGCGATTTGCCATCCATGTCCGATACTCAGCTTCCTTCTGCTTTCTACCCCGCATCTGCTCCACTGCCCTTTTCCCGGGCCGACTTTGGGCCTGACTTTCACTGGGGCGCAGCCGCGGCGGCCTACCAAACCGAAGGTGCCTGGCAGCTGCAGGGCAAAGGCCCCAGCATCTGGGACGACTTCACACGCCGCCCCGGCCGCATCCGCAACGGCGAGCACGGACGCGTGGCCTGCGACTTTTTTCACCGCTACGAGCAGGACCTGGACCTGGCCCGCGGACTCGGTCTGACGGACTACCGCTTCTCGGCCGCCTGGGCCCGAGTACTGCCCGAGGGCACCGGGACCGTGAACCGCCGCGGCCTCGACTTCTACGACCGGCTGGTGGATGCCTGCCTGGAGCGTGACCTGCGGCCCTGGCTGACGGTGTACCACTGGGACCTGCCCAGCGCCCTGCAGGCCCGCGGCGGCTGGACTAACCGCAGCGTGGTGGGCTGGCTGGCCGACTACGCCCAGGTGCTGGCCCGGCGCCTCGGCGACCGGGTGGGGCAGTGGCTGGTGCTCAACGAGCCCATGGTGTTTGTGGGCGCGGGCCACCTGCTGGGCGTGCACGCCCCCGGCCGTCGCCACCTGGGGGCTTTCCTGGCCGCCGCTCACCACGCTGCCCTGGCCCAGGCCGACGGCGGGCGGGCCTTACGGGCTGCCCTGCCCGCCGCGGCGCAGATTGGCACCACCTTTTCCTGCTCCTACGTGACGCCCCATCGGCGTGGAAACCGCTACGACGAGGCTGCCACGCGCCGGGCCGATGCCTTGCTCAACCGCTTTTTCGTGGAGCCGGCCCTCGGGCTGGGCTACCCCGTGGCCGAGCTACCAGCCCTGCGCTGGCTGCTGGAGCGCTACACCCAGCCCGGCGACGAGCAGCGCCTGGCCTTCGACTTCGACTTCTGGGGCGTGCAGAACTACACCCGCGAAGTGGTGCGCTTCTCACCCTGGCTGCCGCTGCAATGGGCCACGCTGGTCCCTGCCAAAAAGCGCGGCGTGCCCTTCACCGACATGGGCTGGGAGGTGTACCCGGAGTCCGTTTACCACATGTTGAAGCAGTTTGCCGCTTACCCAAATGCACCACAGCTGGTGGTAACCGAAAGCGGCTCCGCGTTTCCCGACAAATATGAAAACGGTCGGGTGCACGATGCGGCCCGGCGCGCCTACCTGCAGGCGGCCATCGGCCAGGTGCTGCGCGCCCGCCGCGAGGGCGTAGACGTCGGCGGCTACCTAAGCTGGACGCTCACCGACAACTTCGAATGGGCCGAGGGCTATGCCCCGCGCTTCGGCCTCATCCACGTCGACTACGAAACCCAGCAGCGCACCGTGAAAGACTCCGGTCTCTGGTACCGGGACTTTCTGGCGGGGCAGGTGGTAGAGGATGCTGCCGGCCGTAGGACCAGCCAGGTTGCTCTTAAATAGGCTTCGGCCTTTTTCTTAAACTTTGGTCTAACGATTGGCCGATTCCAGCATGTCGCGGCAGCTCAGGAAACGCTCAATGAGCTGCCCGGGCTGCTGCTCATCAAACTCGTCAAAGCCCAGCACGAAGGCCGGGGCCGGCTGCACGAAGCGCAGGGCCTCGTTCACGGTATCGAGGTAGGAGCGGAACAGCGCGGGCTGGGCTTTTGCTACCGCCGTGGCCTCATCCCAGCGCAGGCCGGTTTCGCCTTTGTGCACCAGGAAAGGCAGCACAAACGGGATGTAGCGGCTGAAAACGGGGTTCTCCACGCTGCTCAGCCGCGTATCGGGCCAGAGGTGAAAATCAGCGAACGAAGCAGGCGGTGCCACCAGAAAGCGGGCTTTATCCTGGGTAATGGCTGCAAACAGCTCGTTCCGGTCCGGTTGGGCGTAGAGCTGGGCATAGGCCGCGTACCATACCGTGATTCCGCCCGGATTTACCAGCTGGTAGGGGTGGAAGGTGCTGCCAATGCTCAGGCCGCCGTGCTCGCCCACCACCAGGTCGTAGAGCTGACCAAACTGTGCCATGTCCGTCGCCTGCCGGTAGGGGTTGGGGCTGACGCCGTACAGGTACAGGCAGGCAAAGTCGGTGAGGGAGGGCAGGGCTGCGGTGGTTTCGGACACGGAATCGTAGGTAAAGAGAAATAAGAATCAGGCGGCAAAATTCGGTGTTTTCTTGGGAAGGCCTGAAATGCGCTTGCTATGAAGTCCCCTTCTGACTGGTGTCGCTAAGCAGCGAAGCCTTTACCTTGCGTCCATGTCAAACCTTACTTCTGCTGTTCGTGGTGCCCTTTTGGGCTTGGCTGTGGGCGACGCCCTCGGCGTTCCCGTTGAGTTTCAAAGCCGTTCCATACGCAAGCTGGACCCTGTAACTGGTATGCGGAGCTATGGCACGCACGGCCAGCCAGCAGGTACCTGGTCCGACGACTCGTCGCTGGCCTTTTGCCTGGCGGAGACAATAGCTGCTGGCGCCGACATTGCAGATTCCGCGCAGCGTTTCTCCCACTGGTACGAGGATAACTACTGGACCCCGCACGGTAAAGTTTTCGACGTAGGCATTGCTACCGCCGATGCTTTGCGTCGCATTAAGCTTGGGGTGGCACCGGAGCAGTCTGGTGGAAAGGGAGAATACGATAATGGCAATGGCTCATTGATGCGCATCCTGCCTTTGGCCTTTCAGGTGCGCGGCCTGCCCGTGGCCGAACGGTTTGAGCAAGTCCGTCGGCATTCTGCTATCACCCACGGCCATATCCGCTCGGTGCTGGGCTGTTTTATTTACGTAGAGATGGCCTGTCAGCTGCTGCTGGAGCCGTCTGTCATGGCTGCTTACCAAAGCATGCAGCATACGGTGCGGGAATTCCTCACCCACAATCCCGTGGCATCCGACCTGGAAATCCGCCACTACCACCGCATCCTGGAACTGCCCTACGGTTCTTATATGACTGAGCCGTTGGTTGGCTGTCAGGAAGACGAAATCAAAAGCTCCGGCTACGTCGTCCACACGCTGGAAGCCGCCCTATGGTGCTTACTCAAGTACAGCACATACCCCGAAACCGTGCTGGCAGCCGTGAACATGGGCGAGGACACCGATACCACCGGCGCCGTGGCGGGCGGCCTGGCGGGCCTGGCCTACGGCGAAGCCGCAATTCCCGCCGAATGGCTGGCCGTGCTGGCCCGCCGCGCCGACATCGAGGACCTGGCCGTCCGCCTGGCAAACGCGGTTGGCTGATTCAGCTTACGGATTCAGACATGCCAAAAAGAATGGTGTTATCCATTGTGCATTAAAACGGAAAATCCCCTTCAACACGCGGTTGAAGGGGATTTTTGTTTTCCCGTGCTAGGCAGCTACGGCCTGTGCCGGTACGGCGGGCGCCAGCTTTTTCTTTACCAGCACGCTTACCCGGTACATCAGGAAGCAGCAGATGATGATGACGGCAGAAACCACCAAACCCAGCACGTTGTAGTGCTCCAGCGGGCTGCCGGGGCTTTTTTGCGTCACAATCATGCCCGCGGCAACGGCGGCCAGGCCCCCGGCCATCTGCTGCAGCGACGCATTGATGCTCATAAAGGCGCCCCGGTCCTGCAGGTCGGGCAGGCTGGTGGTCAGGGCCGTGGAGGGAATCATGCGGCTCATGATGCCGGCAAACATGATGATGTTGATAACCAGTACTTCCCAAAGCGGGGAGGGGCCCAGGTTGGTATAAATCAAGGTCATCAGCACCGCCAGCGCGGAGCCGGCCACGAACAGCATAAACTTATCCACCCGGTCGCTGAGCTTGCCAATCAGCGGCATGGTGATGATGGACGCCAGGCCGGTGAAGAGAAACACCATAGGCAATTGCTCAGCGCTGATGTGGATGTTATTTATCAGGTAAGCGCTGCCAAAAGGCATCAGCATGAAGCCGCCGATGGACAGAAAGGCCGTTGCCACAAATCCTGTCTGATAGCTGCCTTTGGCCATCGTGTGCCAGAGGTGCAGGAAAGGGCTTTTGTCGCTCTGCAGGGCCAGGTGCTCCGTAATAGGCCGAATCTTGGCTACGATGGCGATGCCAATCAGTACTGACAGCCCCACAATCATGAGGAAAGTAGAGTGCCAGCCCCAGTGGTTGGCCAGGTACAGCCCAATGGGAATGCCCAGCACCTGGCTGGCAGCAAAGCCCATCTGCACAGTACCCATCACCCGCCCGCGCTGCTGCAGCGTAAACAGGTCGGCAATAATGGCCATGGAAATGGCCCCGATAACCCCGCCAAACAGGCCGGTGATAATGCGGGCCGCCAGCAGCAGCTCGTAGCTGGTCGACAACGCGCAGGCCAGCGTGCCGACCACAAAGCCGGCGTAGAAGAACAGCAGCAGCTTCTTGCGGTCGAATTTATCGGCAAAGCCCGCTGCCATGATGCCGGATGCCCCGGCGCTGAAGGCGTACGACGACACCACTACCCCAAATTGGCGGGGACCAATGGCAAGCGACTTCATAAGCATGTCGCCCAGCGGGGCCAGCACCATGAAGTCGAGCACCACAGTGAATTGTAGCAGCGCCAGCAGCGGAATGACCAGCTTCTGGTAAGGCGTGAAAGGAGTGGGGGCGGGTGGAGGAGAAGTTTGGTTCATAGGGAAGAGCTTAGGTTAATTCCGAGCACTGGTAGCCCTGGCGGCTTACCAGCTCAATGATGTCGGCCGGCTGCAGGCGGCCCGAAACAATGCGCAGCACGCAGTCAACGTCTTCAGTATCAACGCTCCATTTTTCAATGGGAAGCGGGGCCAGCACCTGCTGCAGGCAGGCTTTGTCGTCGTTGGTTTGGATGTTGGTCTTGAAAAGCAAGACGTTGTCGGGCAGGGTTTCCATAGCACGAGAGAAAGGAGAGTAGTCTAGGGAGCAGGGTCTTTTTTCAGCGCCTTAAGTACCAACTCGAAGGTTTGCCACAGCACCGCATCGGTGAGGACGAATGGCTTGCCGGCTAGGCTGCGGCCTTCGTTGTGGAAGCGCAGCAGGTTGTATAGGGGCGCGAATGCCACCGACCAGTACACTTCCAGCGGCATGGGGTTGATTTCCCCGCGTCGGACGGCATTGGCCATAAACTGGCCCATCGTTGCCTGAAAGTCCTTGACCATGGCGGCGTGCACCTGGGGCTGGTAGCTGGAAGCGTGCAGCAGCTGCAAAAACTGCGCAGCATCCGGGTTTTCGAGGATAAAGCGGGCCCGGTTTTTCCACTGCTGGCGCAGCCCTTCGGCAAACGACAAGTCCGGGTTAAAGTCGGCCAGCATGGTGGCCGTCATGCGCTGGGCCTCCTCAACGGCGATTTTAATTAGCAGGTCGTCCTTGTCGCGGTAGTAGATGTACAGCGTGGCCACCGAAATGCCGCAGGCCCTTGCCAGCTTATTAACGCTGAATCCCTCAATGCCAGACGCCACCACCAACTCAATGGCTTTCTGGCGGACCAGCTCCTCTTTTACCGTGTTGCGTGCGCGCATAGCCGTGGTGATGAACGCCACAAATATAAGTGAGTGTTCGCTTACTTAAAAAATATGGTGGTATTACTTTTCGGTTAACCTTACTTACCAAGGCAGCGGATTTAGCTATTAATGACGTTTGGTAGGCCAGACACCTTCGCCATGCATGAAGAAAAAACCAAAAATCCCAGCCCGAATGGGATTTTTGGTTACTAAGATTTTATACGATGGTTATACGCTGCTAAATATCAAGTTTGTACAGCTTGTAATAATTGCTTGCTTCTTACTAAGAACAAATAAGCAGGAGTGCCACACAAAATGACACAGAAAATAAAAAGGCCCTTCCTGATACCAGGAAGGGCCTTTTCTTGCAAACGGTGCGGTCTGGACGGAACCAGTGCGAACCCCTAAATGGCTTTCTCAACTCTCTTTTTTACAGCCGCTTGCGTGAAAAAATGGGTTGGTTCAAATTTCTTGTGGAGCGTATTTGGGAGCCAGGGCTTCCTAGTGGCTTTCGGACATCAGTTTTACATCAAACCGGGCGGCCATTTCGAGCAGCAGGCTACGCAGCTGCGTCGAGTCGTGGGCCAGCATTTCCAGCAGCACCAACATGCGGTCAAACGCCTCGTTGGTGTTGGCCGGGATGCTGCGCGTGAACACGCCGCGCACCTGCCACAACTCGCGCAGGTCTTCCTGTGGTAGGATGAACGGGTCGTAAAACCGGTTGTCCGACAGTAACTCAAGCGGCTCGTGCCGCTTCACCGGTCCGCGCAGGCGCTTTACCATCAGCCGGTCGTTGGCCACTACCACGTACACATGCTTGGGCTCAATCAAATCCAGCCGTTCCGTGTAAGAAGCAATGACTAGGTCGCCGGGATTCAGGGTGGGCTGCATGCTGTTACCCGACACCTCAAACGCCCGAAACGACTTGCCCCGCAGCCCCGGTACGCTGATAGTTTCCAGCTCAGCCATCAACTCTTCGGGGTTTCGTGACAGCAGGTAGCCCGCTTCCACTTTGCCCGTCACCACGCTGGTTTGTTCATCGCCCAGTTCGTTTACCGTCACCACCTGCGGAATGCCTGTGTAAGCCGGAGCCGGCTCGGGGCGCTTGGCCGTGTCTTCTTTGGCAGTCGCTACCGCTGGCCGTTGCGTTGGCGCCTCTGAATGCAACATGGGGCCTTCTCCACGCATTAGCCACTCCGAGCTTAACTGCGGATAATGGTCGAGTATGTCCATTAAAGTTTCATAACCTGGCTTCGATTTATTCTGTACCAGTTTATACAACTTTTGGGGTCCTTCGTAGCCTAAATTTTTAGCTAACTGGTAGGCGGACAAACCGAAATGGGTCATCACGTCATTTATGCGGGTGCCAACGGTTGCTCGTGAGTCCACTTTTTTTTGCTGTTAGTGGGTAAACTTTTTTTGCTGTTGCCAACTTTGGTAGCCACATTTGAGCTCTGAAGTCTAAACAAAGATACGTAATAGCAAACAAAATGGAACAGTTCGCAAAGATTATTTCTGAGCTGCGGGCCACGCTGCCCAAGCGCAACGACTTTGCCAAGCGCACGGTCGACTTACTGGCTTCACAGGGCAAGACCTTCTCCAAGCAGCAGGTCTACAACATTCTCAATGGCCGCTACCACAACACCGACGTGGCCGAGGCCTTCATCAGCGTCGTGGAGGCCGAAAAGGAGCGGGTGAACGCCTTGCAGGCCCGCGCCACTAAAGCCACCGCCGCCTAGTCATGCAAGTTGCTCTCTTAGTGCCCGAACAGGAGTGGCAGCAGCTGCTGGCCGACGTGCAACGCCTGAAGGAATTCGAGGCCGCCGCACCCAAGACACCGTCACCCGCGCCCGACCGCCTGCTTAACGTCCGCCAGGCCGCCGACTTCCTGAACATCACGCCTGCCGGCCTGCGTCGCGCCCGCCGTGCCGGCCGCCTGGTCGGTCTCAAACTCAACGAGAAGGAGTGGGGCTTCTACGAATCGGAGCTAACCCGCTACCTCAACCGCTACAACCGCCAGTTGCCGCCCCTGCCCCCAGTGCCGCAGGGGCGCCCCATTATGGTCAAGGCGGCCTAACCTCCTGTCATCATGTCTCAACTACTATCCACAGTCGGCCCTGCCGGGACCGACGCCGTGGGCCAAGGGGCCACGGCTTCCATTATCACCATCCAAAAAGTCAAGGTCAAAGACCTACACCTCACTTGTGAGTTCACCGAGCAGCGCACCCCGGATGCTCCGCCCCGCGCCTTCGCCCTCACCTGTGCCGAGCAAGTCCACCTCGACTTAACTCATGTGCTTAGCCGCTTGGTACCTCACCTGTGCCTGCTAACGGAGCAATTGACCGAAACGCCAGACTTCTGGCCCGACGAGGCTGAGGAGTTGCCCGCCCGCTTCGAGGCCTTCACCGTCACCGGCTTCTCGATAGGGAAAGGGCAAGGCGGAGTTACCCTCGTCGGTCAGCGCACCCTAACCGGGGGCAAGGTGCTCAACCTCACCAGTCCTTACGTGAACTACGCCGACGAAACCGATGCTGCCTACCCCTACGCCCCGCTGCTTGAAACGGAAGTAGGAGAGGTCCTGGCCGAAGTCGAAGCGGCCCTGCGCGGCAAATGCACCGAATACCGCCAGCTCGACCTATTCGAGCAGCCGGCCCCCGCCCACCTGAACGCCGCGCAGTGATGAAGCTCCCCGCCATTCAGTTCTACCCCGGCGACTGGCACAAGGACCAGGGCGTGCAGGCGCTGGACCTGATGCAGCGCGGGGCCTGGTTCGAGCTGCTGCTCATGATGCACGACAGCGACGAGCGCGGCGTGCTGTTGGTCAACGGCCAGCCCATGCCCGACGCCGTCATTGCCCGCCGCCTCGGTTTGGATAACCAAAGTGCCAACCAAATTCTAACCATTCTGCTCGACTTCGGCGTGGCCAGCCGCCGCGGGAGCGACGGCGCGCTGTACTGCCGCCGCATGGTCAAAGACGAGCACCTACGCCAAGTGCGCACCGAAGCCGGCAAAAAGGGCGGAAATCCCAGTTTGCTTAACCAAACCGCCAACCAAACGCCAACCACCCGGGATAAGCAAATTCCAACCACCGGTGTTAAGCAAAATTCAACCCCTTCAATTTCATTTTCATCTTCAATTACATCTTCAAAAGAAGAGAGGGGAGCGGCTAGCGCCGCCGCGCCCGCTCGCTCTTCGAGAAAGTCAGTTGCCAAGCCGGCCACCGACCCGAAGAAAGAACCCCCGCGCCCCGCCCTGGCCGACGTGCAGGCCTACGCGGCCGAACAGCACCCCGGCAGTGCTGACGCGCAAATCGAAGCCGGGGCCTTCTGCGACCACTACGAAAGCAACGGCTGGCGCGTGAGCGGCAAAACCCCCATGGCCAACTGGCGCGCGGCTTTCCGCAACTGGATGCGCCGCCGCGCCCAGTTCCAGGCCGCCGGCCAAGTGCCGGCCCCGAGCCGGGCCCGCACCGCCCCCAAACCGTCCGACCCTTCCCGTTGGAGCTAACCCATTCCTACCCATGAACCCGCGTCCCACTACTTCCGCTCCCCGCCACCCCCAGCTACCTCCGCAAGTCCTCGACCTCGAAGCCGCCGTGCTCGGCGCCGCCTTGCTCGAAGCTGACGCCCAGCTCACCATGCTGGCCACCCTCACCACCGAGGACGTGTTCTACTGCACCGCCCACCGGCAAGTGTACCGCGCCATCCGCGACCTGGTGCAAGTCGGTGACCACGCCGACATTCTCACGGTTGCCCAGGAACTGCGCCGCCGCGGCACGCTCGAGCGCACCGGTGGCCCGGCCTTCGTCGCCGGCCTGACCAGCAAAATCAACTCGGCCGCCCACCTCGATACCCACTGCCGGGCCCTGCAGGAGCAGCACGCCCGCCGCGTCATCATCAAAGCCGGCACCGAAATGGCCGCTTATGGCTACGACAACGGCCGCGACCCCTTGCAACTGCTGGCCGACGCCCAAACCCATCTGACTACCCTACACCGCAGCCTCGAAACCCGCCCCGGCCAAACCGCCGCCGCGGCCGAGGAAGCCACGTTCGCCCAACTCGCGCAGGCCGTGGGTCGGCATGGCCTCACCGGCGTCCCCACCGGCCTGGCCCAACTCGACGGTCTCACCGGGGGCTGGCAGCCGTCCGACCTCATCATCCTCGCCGCCCGCCCCGCGATGGGCAAAACGGCCGCCATGCTGCACTTTGCCCGCACCGCCGCCCTCGACCATGGCCAGCACACCGCCATTTTTAGCCTCGAAATGCCCACTTTGCAGCTCATGCAGCGCCTGGTGGCCAGCGAAGTGCCCGGCTATTCCAACTCCGACCTGCGCCGCGGCAACCTGCCCGGTGGCCTCGAGCAAGTGGCCCACATCCGCCAACAGGCCCAGCGCCTGCGCACGCACGGCCACGCCCTGCACCTGGACGACACGCCCGGCCTCACCGTCCAGCAGCTGCGCGCCAAATGCACCAGCCTGCACGCCCAGCACCCACTCAGCCTAGTCCTGGTCGACTACGTCCAGCTTATGCGCGGCGACACCAAAGGCAACCGTGAGCAGGAGGTAGGCAGCATCAGCCGCGGCCTCAAGGAACTGGCCAAGGAGCTAAATGCACCCGTCATCGCCCTCAGCCAGCTCAGCCGCGACGTGGAGAAAAGGGGAGGAGAGAAGCGTCCGCTGCTTTCGGACCTGCGCGAGTCCGGCAGCCTCGAGCAAGACGCCGACTGCATCATCTTCCTCTGGCGCGGCGAGTACTACAACATCACCGAGTACGAGGACGGTACCGCTACTGCTGATTCTGTCCTATTTGACGTGGCCAAGCACCGCAATGGAGCTACTGACGAAGTCATTGCCTACTGCAACCTGCGTCGCGGCACCTTTCTGAACCTCAAGGGCTCAACTCAGTTCTGAACCCAATCTGCTTTGCGTTGAAGACAAAACAAATGAAATTCGCATCTTTTCCCACATGGGCGTAAACGCTGGATTACCGTGTAGTGACTTTAGCCCACGGTTGAAAGGATTTCCCAAGTCATGAATTTGAACCTTGGATTCATCATCCACATTTGTTACGTACAGCAAACGGTAAGGACCAATTTCCTTGCCCGCTTCTTTCACTTCCTTCTGGCTGATAAAAAAACTACCACCTTCGCCGGTAGTACCTTTTACTTCTACGCGTACTTCTTCGTTTAGAGTGGTGTCCCAGTAGGAAATATCGTAGCCTAGCCGGTCGTCGCCATCAGGATTATACCATAGGTCGTTGGCTCCTACTGCTTTTGCATTATAAGATACCCAGCGTACCTGCTCATATAGATGCTGTTGTTCCGACAACCAGCCTATTACACGCTGTTCAGCCCGCCGCCCAATAGATACATCATTCTGACTGCTGGCGGCTCCACTAGCTCCGCTACCCCCACCACCTCTACGCTGTTCGTCGGCAGAGCCTCCGCTCACCGGCTCCGTTGCTTGCATCGTAACTTGTCCACCAAAAATACCAGCTGGATTGCGATAGGGATTAGGTTGTTCAGCCTCTGCTCCATCGTCATTAGTATCATTTGCTGTTGGTTTAACAACGCGCTGTGGGATAGCCCACTCCTCGTACGCCTGTACTATTGGCTCAACCTGCCCAAAATACAGCAGGTCCCGCAATTTGCTTCCCGAAAGAAATTCGTCAAGCCATGCTAATTCGTCCTGTGCTATTCTTTGCTGAACAACCAACAGCGTCTGCCGATACTGTTCGTTGTACCATTGGATGGGCTTTACAACCTGCTGTTTCAACACTGAAATGCTCAGTAACTCGGGGAAATTGCGACACAATACTCGCTCAAAATGCCCTTCCAAGTTATTATTCAGCTCAGCTGGGTAAGGCCTGGCAGGTAGTAACGTGTATGTTTCTAATTGTCTCGAGAAATTTTGCTGTTGCTTTAGTTTTCCTTTCGTTACGGCTATAGTAGCCAATCGGTCATACAGCCACGCCTGAAACGCAGCTTGGTATTTAGTTCGCAATTTGTGCCACTCATTCCCCCACAGTTCTTCTACACTCAACGTTTCCTCCAGCGCACTTTGCAGGGTAACAAAAGGCAACGATAGAGCTTTCAGCAATGACAGCAGCGGCTTCCTATTGCTGCTGTCCGATAGCCTACTGTATCGAAAAACTTCTGGGAAGAATTGCGTAAGCAAGGTAGCAGAAAGGTTAAACTCTGCAGCTACTTCTTCCAGCGTAGTAGCGTCTTCAGGCAACTCGTTACCAGTAGCCTTGCCCACGGACTGCCAAAAAGCCAGCAAACTATTACCCGATGTTTGGAGGATTTGCTCCAACTCCAATACCCGTTCCCGACTTACCCGGTGTCGCCTCAGAAATTCTGTAGGTTGTGGTGAGTCAAGAAAATCCTCCAATGTTGCTTGTATGTGCACCCAGCTGGCTTCTGTTTTATCCAACTTTGCTTGTGCTACCTGCACCAGTGCCGAAGCGGGGTCGGCTGCTCGGTGGTGCTCAAAACCCGATGTTATCCACAGCACGGTATTATCGTCGTCCGCTGGTTCCCCAACAAAGTGCGTTAGTAACAAACGGTGGTTGTTTTGTTCATCTTCGCCCCACCATAACACCCGTTCCAAACTGCTTACTTCGTGAACTTGTATGTCAGTTAATTCTGCAATTCCTTGGTCAGTTAGCGCCTCTTCCAACTTTTGCTCCATCAAGGCAAAGCATCCAGCCAAGTTATTTCCTATCAGCTTGTATAAAGTAGTTTCTCGGTTTGTTTCACCATACTGTACGCTACGACTCAATACATCCGCAAGACTCAGTCCCACTTGTTGGGCAATTTTACCAAATTGGTTGCTTTCTACACGAGTGAACTGAGGTTGTAAAGCTGCTTGCCATGTAGTAGGCAGTTGCTCGTAGAGGGTAGGGTCGTCGATATAATATGTCTGACCGCCCTTGCACCAGCTCAATTCATTCTTGTGCGTATCAATCGCAAGAAAATAGATGCTCTCAAGTCCATCCGGCACTTCTTCGCCGCGCCCGAGGCTAGCCTCGTATAACCGAGTAAGCATGTGGTTGTATGCCCGTTTTAGCTTATCGGCCTCGTTAGGCTTTAGCATAGGCAAACGCTCCTTGTTGTATACATGAAATAGCTTCAATAGTGACACAAACCGGCTGGCAGATGCAGTTGGCCACATTGCCGCACCAAGGTCCAACGCCAACTGCTGCAAATACCCTGTCGGAACTACCACAACGGGCAGATGCTGTATAACTGTTCGGTCTAAGGTATTGGTGTTCTCATGTTGAGCAACAAGAACCACGTCTCCTACGCTGCTGAACGTGTCGTCTACTTCATCCTGACGGGTTTGCAGCCACGATTTTTTGCGTAGCCACTCAGCTGCCCCACTCCAAATTACTCGATTTTCGTAATGAATTGGCTGATGGTTACTGTTGTTTTGATAATAAACAGGATTCAGGCTGCCAAAGTCTTGTTGTAGGAAATTCCGATACAGTTGCCAGTTATTGAGCAATTGGCTACTAAACCATGGTGTCATTTGTCCGGGCTCATCCAAGACTCGTTCCCTCACTAGCTGGATGTTCCGGCGAATTGTTTGTTGGCCCCAGCCAATACGCATGTACCTGCTATCATTAGCGCTTAAAGCCCGTTCGCCCCTCTGAATGTAAAGTCCTGGCCGCTGCCATATGCCGGCCCATTGTAGAAAATCCTCTCGTTCGTAAGTTTTAATGTCAAGACGTCTGAAAACTGATTCGTCTAAAAACTTTCCGTGTTTGGTACGAAGCGCCCGCAACTCTTCAGTGTCCAGATACACAGGTGTGTGCAGTGGATTAGTCCACTGCCCATCAACTGTTGGCACTACACCCTCTGTTTGGAAATCTTCCGCTTCGACTTCATCCCTCATGTTATATAGCACACCAAGCAGTTCCCAATTCAAGGGTTTTTGTGGCCCCATGCGCTCTAGTAGCGCACTCGCCAGCGAAGCCCGCTCGAAATCACGCAGCCCAGTTCTGCCTTGAAAAAAACGCAAGTCTTCGGGATTGAAAGTAAATCGTTTATTGAGCATCTGCACGGCATCACCCAGTTCAATGGGCAAATCCCACGCTTTACGCTGCTTGCGGTCGATGTAGAAGATATTCACTTTCTTACCGCATACCAGTTGTTGGTGTTGCGTGAGCAATACCGTACGTTCCGACATATCCGGAGCATCTTTTGCACTCAGGTAGCGGTACAGTTGGTCGAAAAAAGTCCAGTCCTTGGCTTGGCGACGACGCTCGCATTCTTTTTCCAGCTCCGTGTCAAGGTTTTGCCGATTCAGTGCCCGCACTCCAAACTCGCTGTTAAGCCATTCACGCACTTTGTCTGATGCGACAACCAGCCGCTTACCGTCGAAATGCTGCAGCCCTAGCCGACCAGCCAAAGCGGCGCTGATTGTCATTACCTCAGCTGGGTGTAGATATTCACCCTCGCAGTAAATAAACGGTTCGCTTCGTAGTGTTTCCTTAACGCTATTATGCAGCACCCGCAATTTTTCCTCATCACGGTTGTAACATAGTACTTCGTTAGTGTCCCAGTTATTCTTTTTAAGCTGCTGCAAAAATTCGCCGCCGATAAAGCGACCAATTTCTTTCAGTAGAAACGTGTTCAACTTGGCATCTGCCCGTAGCTCAGTGCGCGAAGGACTAACTAGAAAATAACTGTGAATAAGGAAGGAAAATCCAGTTTTTAACCCTAGCGGGTAAAAAAGGTACAGGGCTGCATCCGGTATCGGTCGGTGGCTACCATCGGCTTCAGTGCCTATCACCACCCGGATGTCTACCTGTTCCATTGCCGACACCAACGCCTTTTCCTTCTCGCCCAGCCCAGCCACTACTTCGTCTGGTATGTGCACTGGTTTCTTGGGCGTGTACACATGGAAATGCTTCTCGGGCTGGTTATCAACTTTAGTAGTCAACCCTCGGCCACAACGGTCTTTTTGCAGCAAATAGTCTCGGCTTCTACCTGTTGTAGTCGTAAAACGTACTTCTGTCAGCCAATCCAATAGCACGAGCTGCTCTATTTTCAGCTGTTTGAAATTATCATGTACCCACGCAGTAGCTGCCTCGTTACGCAAGGGCAACTCTACTCGCGTTACCACGCCTCGTGCTAAGTCAGCTTGCGAAAGCTTCTTTTCTGAATAATAAGGCAGTAGAAACAGCGGGCAACCTCGGCCCAACCGCTCGGCATGTAAGCGGCGTGTTTCGGCCTCGTCGAAATAGAACGAGCCATATTGCGTTACAACCCTTGGCTTATCGGTAAGCTGTCGCACCGACTTAAACCCAATTCCTTTGAAGCCTATCGTTTCGGCGCTGTGCTTAGTGCTTTCGCCTACCCGCGACACCGCCCTGATTCCAGCCCTAGAAAACGGTAGCCCGGTATTTGCTATGCTCAATACGCCATCTTTCAACTCAAACCAGACCGCGCCAGCTTTGCCTGCCAACTGGTTGGCGTCCCGAGCGTTCTGAATAAGCTCAAACAAGCTCCGACCTTCGTACGACTGCTGAATATAACCTTCTGTTTCTGCAGCATAGGTCATGCCTTCCGAGGTCATGTTAAGCCCGCCTTGGTGAAGCTCTTGTACAACGCTTTTTAATTCTGTGGCAGAGGTAATGGTGTTAATCATTTGGTTTTTGTAGATGCCCAACATATAGTCCAATCATTGCAGTCGTATGCACTAATTGGTTCCGATAGTTTCTGCCTTGCCATAGGGGATAGTTTCAGTTGCAATTTGAGCCTTAGCTGCTTTCTGCATTTCTTGAATTTCTACCCGTTGCTCATCAATATCCTTCAGGATATCTGGCCGCCAGTCAGTTGCATTTTCATCTTCCTCCGACCTGATGTTATATTGTTGTTGAAACGCTATACGGCTGTCGGCTAATCTTCTGCCATAACTTACGTCTATTAAGTCAGCCAATACTTGTTTCTGCTTCCCGCTCAACTCATCTTTTTTTGATGATTCTATTTGGCTTTTGATGAGATTAAAATATTCTTTCAAGTCCCAAAAGGCCCGTAGATAACCACGCAACTTTTCCGCTTCAGGTATTTCATAGCCTTTGCCCACTTCAGAAATCTTGAATTCCGTTGGGTTCTGCTGCTTCATGTAAAGTATTGCGACTTCACTAAACATAGTCGCGTGTTTCTCCGTGGCTGCTTCTAATTTCTCCACCAGCCGAAACGTCAAATCAAAATACCGCTCGTTCCGCGCCCGTTTCATCTCACCCTTAATCTGACGAGCTTGCTGCTGATTAGCCTTAAACTGCTCCCGTAGCGAGTAATACACAACTACTAAGCCCGTGAAGTTGAGAATTGGCCCAGCAATGCCACCGATGGTGTCTCCCACAAATCCAGTATTCTCAGAATAGGTAAGGGGCATATCCTTCAAGGCTAACGGTAGTATCAGCAAACCGAATACCGTAGCTGTTGCGCCCGCCCACATGGCGCGTTGGGCGCGGTACTTACTGTTTTTTTTCTTTCCCACTATCAAATGCTTTAAGGCTCAGAGGGTAGCTATATGCTAGCCACTGACCGGCAAACATACTTTACTTTAGGGAAAGCATGCTAAACAGCTTGGCCAATGAATCACTGCTTCTAAGTATTTTAAAGGCGAGCTGAGATAAATCAACCAGCATTCAATATATCCACCTCCTTGCCCGCCGGATACAACCCCGGAAACAGCGCTGGCGCAAACTCAATCGAGTAAGCTGCTCGGTAAGGTGCAAACCGGTTGCCCGCCTCCGTTGCCAGCAACCCAGCTCCAAGCATCTGCTGGGCCAAATCCTTCGCCGTTTTATCCGATAGCCCCGTCAGCCGCATCACCTCACCCCGGGCAATGCTACCTTTCAAAAACACTGCTTCCAACACGTAGTAAGCCTCCGGCCGCCACTTGTGCTTGATGGCCATCAGCTTCACCAATCCCTGCAAGCGTTCCAGCATCCCATCGATGGCCAGTACCTGCGTCATGCACTGAATCTGGTCGAGGGCAACTCCAAGAAAAAACTGACAGAACCGCACCAGCTGCTTTTCTGATAAATTGCCTCTTCCGTCATAGTCGTTGTAGCGTTGCGCATCAGCTGCCGCCAGCGCCTGTTTGTATGCTTTTTCGCTTCGAGCCAACCCTCGCGACATCGACCACAAGCCCCCCGCCGCCAAGCCTTCTGCCCGAAATGCGGCATCGCTGAACAAGCGCATCACCCGCCCGTTACCGTCCAGAAAGGGGTGCAGCCACGCCAGGCGGTGGTGCGCGGCGGCCACCGTCACCACGCGAGCCAGCCGGTCGTGCTCAACTTGCGGCCGGTAGTTCTGTTCAACCAGCCGAATGAAGCCCGGCAGTGCCTCCGCGGCTGGGGCCACGTGTTGCCCCACCTGCACTTCGGTGGTGCGCAGCTCGCCGGGTATCACTTCCAGCGGGTTGCCTTCCCAGCTCTCCACCCAGCGAAATTCGGCCGGCAAATGCTGGTAGAAGTTACGGTGCAGTGTGCGCCAGAACCCCTCGGTGTAAGGGTTATTGGCTGCCGCTTCGAGCAACTCTGGCAGCTGTCGATGCACCGCAATGTGCGCCAGCGCCTCTAATTGCAGCGACCGGTTGCGGCTATCGGGCGAGTACTGTGCCTGCAATGCCTGCGCAATTTGCAACGGGTGAGTATCATGCCCTTCTATCAGGTTGGAGTAGTAGCTGTTGGCTGGCCGCAAAAAATCAGCAATAGCCAGTGCCGTGACTGGGTGCAGCGCCCCCTCCAGCCGGGCCGATGCTTCCACCACAGCCAGCGCCAAGCCACGCAGCTCAGCAGGTATTTCGCTAGGCTTAAGCGGAGCAATGGCCGCTGGGTCACGGTACAGGGGTAAAGGCTTTTGCATACGCAAAATTACAGCAAGAATTCCGCAACCGATTCCGATATACAAAGCGCAATTAATCAGTGGAATATGCAAGGGATGGCTTGGCTCATTCCGATACCTGTTCCGAAGCCTTACAACCCCGATTTTAGGGACGGCCTTCCTTATTCCATTTTCATTGCCGACCTTTCAACTTTAATTGCGCCAAAATCTGCCCTGGGCAAAATTTACCCAAAAACATGGAACCTCAGCTCCCTGCTACTACTATCACCGAGCTGTACGATGCTGCCGCTGTGGCCCAGCCGCTGCTGCCCAGTCCGCCCAGCTTTGCCGGGCACCAAACCTTTGCCCTACGCTCGGCTTGGCTTAAAAAAGGGCTTGATGAGCTTACCGTCGACCCCGGCGTTTTCACCGAAGATGACGCCCTGGTGCGCCTGGGCGTAGGCAAAAACATGGTGGCCGCCATCCGCCACTGGGTGCTAGCTACCCGCCTAGCTAGCACCACTGGCGAGCGCGGCGCCCATCTACAGCCCACCCAATTGGGCACCTTGCTACTGGCTGAAAACGGCGCTGACCCTTACCTTGAAGACCCTGCCACCCTCTGGCTACTGCATTGGCACCTTTGCGGCCCCGGCTCCCCGGCTTACACCTGGGTATATGCCTTTAATGTATGGCGCGAGTGGGAGTGGACTGCCCCTGCTCTGGCCCAGGCCGTACAGGCCGCCGCTCGCGCCAGCTCGGCCAAAGCTGCCTCGCCCGAAACCGTACAGCGCGACGTAGCCGTGTTCCTGCAAACCTATGTGGCCAGCACCGAGCGCGGACAGAACGCCGAAGACGGCCTCGACTGCCCCCTGCGCGAGCTTGGTCTGTTGCGGGCCGGCTTTGGCACCGGGCAGCAATTCAGCTTCGCTGTAGGGCCCAAAGCCAGCCTGCCGGGTCGCGTGTTTGCCTACGCTTTGCTGAAGTTCTGGCACTGGAAATATCCCGGCAGCACCACCATTGCTGCCCGCGACATTGCCCAGGCCGAAGGCTCACCTGGTGTTGTATTCAAGCTTGATGAAGATTCCGTGCTGGCCTACCTCGACCAGCTCGACACCCTGACCGATGGAGCCTTGCGCTTCGAAGACACCCCGCTGGTGCGCCAAGTAGTCCAGACCACTGCCACTCCACCCAACTCGATGGCGCTACTGCATCAGCACTACGCCCTGGACCCCCTCGCTGCCTAGCTTCCTCATGCCCACCGCTACCACTCCGCTTACCCTCGCCGATATAGTTTCCGTCCAGCCCCGTTTCGGTCGCTCGGTTCACCTTGAGCGCGACCTGGCTGCCCACGCCACCACTCCGGACAACTATTTCCTTACGCCCTCGGCCCTCGAAGCCTTGCAAGGCGTGCTGCGTGCCCAAGCCACGCCCACCGACCGTGCCCTTACCCTCATCGGTCCCTATGGCGTAGGCAAAAGCGCCTTCGCTTCCTTCCTGGCCCGGCTGGTAGCAGAACCCGAGTTCCGGCAGGCCGTGAAGCTGCCCGGCCGCCTGCCTGCCGTGCCGCGACTGCTGCCCGTGCCGGTAGTCGGCTCCCGCGCTGCCTTGGGCCCCGCACTGCTAGCCGCGCTACATCAAGCGCTCGAAACTGTCGCAGGTTTGCCCAAGCTGCCGCAGGCCCTGCGCACGGCCGAAGCCAAGCCCACCCCTCGCAACATCGCCAATGCGTATCTGGCCGCCGCCCAGGCCGTGGCCGCTGTGGGCCAGCACACTGGCTTGCTGCTATTGGTTGATGAAGCGGGCAAGTTTCTGGAATATGCCGCCGCCCACCCCCAGGCCGGCGACATTTTCGTTCTGCAGGAGCTGGCCGAGGCTGCGGCCCGTGCCCCGCAGTCCGCTCCGCTGTGGGTGCTCACGGTATTGCACCAGAACGCCGATGCCTACGCCCACCGTCTGGGCCGTGCCCAGCAGGCTGAGTGGACCAAAGTAGCCCAGCGGTTCCGCCAACTTCCCATGTTCCCCACCGACGTGGAGCGCATGGACCTCATCGGCCGCGCCCTACGCCAAGACCCCAAGCTTAAGCTCAACGGCAGCCTCACGGCCGTGCTGGCCCCGCTGCTCGACCCCCAGAACCACTTGCTGCCTAGCGGCCTGGCCCCACGCTTTGAGCAGTTGGCCCGCGATGCCTACCCGCTGCACCCGGTGGTGTTGCTGGCTGTGCCCGCTCTGTTCCGCCGGGCCGGCCAAAGCCACCGCAGTGTGTTTAGCTTCCTCGAAGGCCAGGAAAACGGGGCCCTTGGCCGCTTCCTGCGCGAGCAACCCTACGACCCTGCCCATCCCGCTTTTTTTCCCCTCGATTGCCTCTTTGACTACAGTCGCGATGTGCTGCTGGCCCACTACACCGGCCCCACCGCCCGTCCTTGGTTTGAGGCTGTGGAGCTGGTAGCCCAGGCCCTAGACCGCGAGCCTGCCCTCAGTTCAGCCGCCGTGCGTGTGCTTAAGTGCATCGCCTTGCTCAGCTGGCTGCGGGAACAGCGCCTCCCGGCCTCGCACGCCGTCCTTACTGCCGCATTGGGCACCATTGCTCAAGCCGGCTGGCAGGAACTAGAGAGCCGTTCCCTCGTCGTGTTTAGCCGCGCCCGCAACAGCTTCCGCCTCTGGGAAGCTGGCGACGTGGACGTGGAAGGCGAACTAAATAAGGCCCGCGCCGCCCTCACCGGCGACGTGCTGCTGGTGGCCACCCGCGACCCCACCTTATTTCCGCTGCCGCGCCTCGTGGCTCGGCGACACTCGTTCCGCACCGGTACCCTGCGGCCTGTGACAGTGGAAGTATTGCGGCCCGAAGACGTCGTACCCCGCGCTGCCGAACGTCCCGACGAGCTAGCCGTGCTGCTTTGCTTGGCTCCCGACCCTATTGCTCATGCATTGGCCGAGCAAGAGGCCCAGCGCCTGCGACAGCCCAACCTGCTTGTGGCCGTAGCACTCGAAAATGAAGACCTGCGCGATGCGGCCTTCGACCTGGCCGCTGCCCGCGTGGTGGCCACCGACGTACCCGCTATCCAAGGCGACCGCGCCGGCCGCCGCGAACTGGCCCTGCGCCGCCACGAAGCCGAAACCGTGTTCCGCACCGAGTGGAGCCGCCTGTTCGGGCCAGCTCTGGGCGGCGAAGCCAACCCGGTAGGAGAGGAGAGCAGCGCCGCTACCTGGTACTGCCAGGGGGAGCCTCGCACGCTGCCTGATGCCCGTGCCTTCAGCCGCCAGCTCTCGCACCTAGCCGACGAAACTTTCCCCAGCACGCCCATACTGCGCAATGAGCTGCTCAACCGCCGCCAGGTGTCTTCGGCCGGGGCCGCTGCTCGCGGGGCACTGGTCAAGGCCATGCTGGCCCAGGGCCAGCAGCCGCGCCTAGGCTTCGAGGGTTTCCCGCCCGAATATGCCATGTACGCCTCAGTGCTGCTGGCTACTGGCCTGCACCACCCCACGGTTACGGGCGAGTGGGCCTGGCGCGGCCCCGCCGAGGCCGACCCCACCGACGCTTACCGCTTGCTGCCCGTTTGGCAGGCCCTTGAACAGCTGGTGTTCAAGGCCGAGGGGCCGCTGCCCCTCACCGCGCTCTACGAGCACCTGCGCGCCGTGCCCTACGGCGTATCCGAAGGCGTGCTGCCCGTGCTGGTAGCCTTATTCCGCCGTGTGCGCGAAGACGATACTGCCCTCTACCGGGAAGGCATATTCTTAGCGGAAGAGAAAGAAGCCGACTGGGAACTGCTGCTGCGTCGCCCCGATATGTTCGCCCTGGCTGATAGCCGCGTAAGTGGTGCCCGACTCGCTGTGGTGGAGCGCATTGCCGAAAGTACCGGTGTGCAGCCCCAGCTGGTACCCGTGGTGCGCCGCCTGCTTCGCATGCAAAAAGGCTTGCCCGAGTTCACCCAGCACACCCGCCGCCTGCCCGACGCGGCCCTGGCCTTGCGCGATGCCTTCCAGGCCGCCCGTGCCCCCGAGCAGCTGCTGTTCCGCGACACCCCCGCTGCCCTGGGCCTGCCGCCATGGTCGGCCGAGCCGGTGGCCGCGCCCGCTCGCATCAACACTTTCTTCACACTGCTCAACGAGGCACTTCGGGCTTGGGAAGCCGCCTTCCCCGTCGCTCGCGACCAGGCCCGCGACCAGTTGCTCGAAGCCTGCGCCTTGCCGGCTGGCCCCGACGGCTGGCTGCTGCTGCACCAGCGTATTCAGGAGTTGCCCACCCGTACCCTGCCGCCGCTGCTAGTGCCTTTTGTGGGGCGCTTCACCGACACCGCCAACCCGGCTGCCGACCTCGACCGGGTGTTAGCCCTGGTGGCCAACTGCCCGCCTGAGCGCTGGCGCGATTCGCACCTCACCAACTTCCCTAGCTACGCGGCGCCGTTTGGGGCGGCCTTGCAAGCTTGCTGGGCACCGGCCCCCATCTCGTCGCGCCCCGCCCTAGCTTCAACCACCGACAAAAAGCAAGCTCAGCAGCTCGTGAAGGACTTTAAAAAGCTTGTGCGTCCGGCGGCCCCTTCGCGTGAAGTGCTACGAGCCGCCTTGCAAGCCTGGCTCGATGAGCTGGACGCTGCCGAATAGCCAAGCTTATTGTCAGCTATTATTACTGTTCACCTTTCGGCGTATTCTCATGAATCTACCCAACTATACTGGCCCGTTGCACCCTGAAGGCCAAAAGGTGCGCCATATTCTCTGCCTCTCTGGGGGCAAGGATTCTACTGCGCTAGCCCTGTACATGCGCGATAAAGTGCCCGAAATGGAGTACGCTTTTGCGGATACGGGAGAGGAGTTGCCAGAAACGTATGAGTACCTGGCAATGCTAGAAGCATACTTGGGTAAAACAATTGTGCGTCTTAATCCAGACCGATTGTTCCAACACCATCTGGACATCCGTAGCGGATTTCTGCCTTCCGGTCGTCAACGTTGGTGTACTGACTTGCTCAAGATTAAGCCGTTTGAAGCTTTTGTTGGCGACGACCTAGTTTACTCATATGTTGGTATTCGTGCCGATGAAAATCGGTCTGGCTACATCTCCAGCAAGCCTAATATCATTCCCGTTTTGCCTTTCAAAGACGATGGGCTGGAATACAGAGACGTGATGCAGCTGCTCGATGATAGTGGTTTGGGATTGCCGAAATACTATGAGTGGCGTTCCCGTTCTGGGTGCTATTTCTGCTTCTATCAGCAACGGAATGAATGGGTCGGTCTGAAGGAACGTCACCCGGATTTGTTCGAGAAGGCAAAGACCTTCGAAAAGTTCGATGAAGAAACTGGTACTCGTTTTACATGGAACCAGCGTGAAAGCCTTGAGGAATTAGAACAACCAGAGCGAATGGCTCAAATTAAGGCTGACCATCAAGCACGCTTAGAGCGGCAAAAAAACTTCGTGCCCGCAAGTTTACTGGACATATTGGGTGAAGATGATGATAGTGAAACGGGTTGCTTGATTTGCCATTTGTAAGTCTGGACATGGACGAGAGAGAAGTATTAATCAGAGACGAAAAAGTAGCGGTTAGCTACCACAGAGGATTCGGGTTAGTTCGTTCGGCGTTGGCAGCGGTATTGCGTGGGCTGTCCGATGGAAAAACGCGGCGTCAAGTAGAGGAATCCCTTACGTTAGGTCCTGACCAGTTTACCGCAGCCATTAGCTATTGCGAGCGTTGCGGATTAATAACTAATGAAAAACCTACGGTATTTGGGCTTGCTGTTTTAGAGCATGATGCAACACTTTCGAAGGTTGCAACGCAGTGGGCAATGCACTATTTTTTAGCGAGTCCGTCTTTAAATGCTCCCAACTATTGGGCTTCTCTGGTAGCTAGTAGCCTGGGATTAGCAAGACAAATCGGTCAAGCGGAAATAGCTGCTTCGATTATAGGTTTCACAAAACAGGCTTCAAATTGGGAGCCGTCGGAACGTACAATTAAGTCTGGCGCAACAGCCTTTATCAGCACTTACAGCAAAGAAGAAGGGCTGGGGGCACTTGGTATTTTGGAAGATGCTGGCCGCAACCAATACGCCGTACGCCAACCCCGCGCCGTTGCGCCGGGCGCGTTTGCCTGCTTGTTAGCCGACTACTGGGAACGTCATTGGGTAGAGCGACCCGAAGTGCAATTGGAGGAAGTGACCCAAGGTGAGTTGGCCCATGTGCTGCTGCTGAGCGAAAACAAGGTCAACGACTTGCTTGGAGTACTCGCCGCGCCCGACGTGGCGCTTATCAAGCGCCAGCGCAAGCATTTGCCCTACCAGGTAAGTCGTCAACCCGGCTTGCAGGCGGCAACTCTGTGGGCCACCCACCTCTACAGCTAAGTCGGTCCACCATGTCGCTCGCTTCTTCCTTCGAGGCTTCCTGGCCCGACCTTGCTCCCACACCTGTAGCAGTGCCTCCGGCCCTCACAGACCTTTACGCTACACTGGCTAGCGGAAGCAACAGCCGCCGTTCGGCGATACTGTGGGCTTCGCCTGCCTCCTACGCGGCGGGCCTCCAGTGGGCGGCTCACGGCCTGGGCCTCGCCCCACGCCACCTGGGCCGGGCCGTGGTGGCCGCCTGCGAGGCGCAGGGTACTCAGCGGGTACCCCGCATTGGGGCCTTGCTGTGGCAGCACGTGCTGGCCGTGCACGCCGCTACTGGCCCGGCTGGCACCTGGCTGGCTGGCCTCGATGCACTGCTGCTGCACCTGCCATCCGCCGAGCGGGCCTTTTTCTGGCACTCCCTCTGGGAGTTGCGGCAGCACCCGCCACTGCTGCTCGTTCTGCCCGAGGCCTTCCGCGATGTGGGCCCCACCGACCCCGGCCGCTGGCTCACCGCCGACCCGCCCCGGGGCCTGCACCTCTAAGCGCGGTTCCTGCCTGAATTCATCCTAGCTTATCCACCACCTCTCACCTTTATGGCTGCATCTTCTACTACTATTGGTGCCGTTACCGTTCCCAACCCGGAGTTTCGCTTCGTCTACGACGTTCGTCTCGGTCAGTACCCCGACCACCCCGACAATCTGGCCCTGGCCAAAGCCTACCAGTGGACCAACCAGCAGATTGGGCGCGACGAACGACCTTCGGTGCGGGTGTTGGAGGATATCTGCAATGCCTTCGAGTACCAAAGCGAGGAAAACCGCCGCGTGCTGCTGGCCACCTATGGCCACGGCAAGTCGCACCTTGCTTTGGCGCTGGCCAACTTTTTTGGCCAAGCTGCTGGTTCCGAGCCTGTCGAAGCGGTTATTAACGGCGTGGCCCACGTCGCGTCCGGTATTGCGTCGCGCCTGCGCTCCTTCAAAGAGCAGAAAGCGCCCTATCTCATTCTGCGCCTCGTCGGCGGCGAATCCGATAGCCTTTCGGCGGCCGTTGTGCGCGGTCTTGAAATTGCGCTCCATGAGCACCCCGTCACCCACGATGCTGAGTTAGGGCTCTGGTTCGATGAGGCCCTGAAAGTACTCAATACGTTCAGCCCTCAGGAGCAGGACAATACCACGGCCTTTCTCGATGCCCACGCGCCCACCGAAAATCTCGATTTCGGGGCCCTGCGCGCTACCCTCGACCCCGCCCGCCGCGATGGGCGCTACCGCCAGCTCATTCACCAAGTGGTGCATCATGTGCGTGGCGTATACCCGCACTTCGATGCCGCCCTTTCGCCTCGCGACCTCCTCGTGAAGGTGGCCGATAAGTTTTGCGGCGAGGGTAAGCCCTTTGCCGGCATCCTCGTTCTATTCGATGAGTTTGCCGCCTTCGTTGAAGCCTACGCCAAGCAGTACGGCCTGCATACCGAAAGCCTGCCTCTGCAAAGCCTGCTCGATGGCGTTAGCCACCTGCGTCAGCGCAACCAAGCCGTATTCCTAGCCTTTGCCCAGCAAGACCCCGACCTTATAGCCGAGCTAGCCATGCAAGAGCGCGGCGCCGGCACCAGCACCCTCAACGACCTCAAGAAGGAGCTAACCCGCCTTCCCAGCGAGGCCCGCAACCCGCTCTACTCGCCCATGGAGGCCGTGCTCGATGCTTACCTCAAGCAGGACAAAGACCTTTGGGATGAGCTAACCCCTGACGATTCCGTGGCCGACAACGACGTAGTCGACTCGGTCGATGCCGTGCGTAACTTTTTCCCGCAGCGTTACACCGATGCCGCGGGCTGGACCCTCGACAAAATTCGCATCACGATGGCATATGGCTGCCATCCGCTACACCCGCTCACCACCGCCTTGCTTTGCTCGGCCACCCTTCGGGCGGGCGCTGCCCGCACGGTGCTGTCCTTCGTCAAGGACATCATGCAGCACTATCAGCGCCGCCCGGCCGTGGCGTCCGACGGCCGCCTCTGTTGGGTGCGGCCCGTTGAGCTGGTGCAGTACTACCAGCGCCAGTTGGTAACCGATGACGCATGGAAGCGCTACGACAACACCCGCCTCAAAGTCGTCCCGGCCGCCATCGACGGGGCCGAGGCCATTCTGCAGGGAATGCTACTGTACGAGTCGGCTGGTTTCCGCCCCGGCGACACCGCCGCTACCGACTTTATCGGGGCTATGGCCGTGCTCACTGGTTTGGCCCGCCCTCAGGTCGAGCGTGCCCTGCATACTCTCTGCGAAGTAGGGGGGTACATAGAGAAAGACGCAGTTAGCAATACCTACCGCTTCTGGCCTACCGGCCAGGATGGCTCCAAGCTGCGCCAAACTCTGCTCGACCAAGTAGCCCAGCTGCGCCGCGACCCCGCTCGCTCCCAAGCCGTGCTGCGCGAAGGCCTCGACCGGCCCGAGCTACCGAAGCTCGAAGAGCTAACCTTTCACAACACCAACGGGGTAGAGTGGGGCGCTCGGGTGCTGCTGGTGCCCCGTGCCCAGTGGACGGCCGCTAACCTGGCCAGCTTGCTTAAAGCCCAGAATTTAGAAGCCAATGGACGCTTGGCCGACGCCGCCCGCGGCTACGTCCTACTCCCACTAGCCGCCGATGAAGCCGAGTTACAGTGGCTGCGCCAGCATGCCGCCCCTACGCTCGATACCACGCTAACCGCCAATTTCGCTGACCGCAGCACCATTCCTCCCGTGATAGTGGTACTGCCCAAAAAGCCGCACGAAGGGCTATTCAGCACCCTGTTTGAGCTGCATGTACTCGACAGCCTACCGCTGCCCACCATGCGCAACCTTGGCGAGGAACCCGTCAAGCAGCGCCGAGCCAGTTTGCAGGCCAACCTAACCACCGCTGCACAGGCCGTGCGCGAAGAACTCTCCACGGCGGCCAGTTGGGAAGTGCCGGCCCACTTGCGGCCAGGCGTAGCCGAGCGCCTGCGCGCCAAGCGCACCGTCAACCTATCGCACGTACTCGAAGCGGCCTACGAAACGGCGTATTACCGCTTCGCACCCTACCTCGGCGATTCAACTCGCGGCCCGAAACTAAAAGAGGCGGTAGGCCTAGCTGCCGTGCGCCTTTACCGGGGCAACTTCCTGGATTGGGATGAGACCACTCGCCCCAACAACCTGGGCCGGGCCCGCGACCTCTACAACAAAGTGCTGCGCCGGGTGCCGGGCGCCTGGGGCGTTGTCGACCTGAGCGCCCGCGTAGTAGCTCCCCAGCTCATCCAGGTCAAGCACGCTTGGGAAATACTCGATACTGCCGTGCCAGCCAATTCTGAGAATGTCCGTCTACGACCTGTCTTGTTGCAGTTGCTCAACGCTCCGTTTGGCTACGACAGCTATTCGCTCGGTCTGTTATTTGCTGCCTGGTACGGCGTTAACCGTTACCAGCTTAAGCTTAGCTCAGCCGCTGGCCGCCCCCTCGAACCCAAAGACTGGCTCGGGAACACCAACGACTTCAAGGCCATTCTCGAAGGCTTGTTGCACCAGTTCGATGTGCGCGCTACCCGCCTCAACGTGCCCGCTGGCAAGGGCCGGGCGCAGGAACTGCTGGCCAAGCTACGCTACCGCGAAGCCCTTTCCCTGACTGACGCCGAAAAAGCCGTGGCCGACCTGCGCGACTACGCCTCGCAGCCCGATGCCGAGCCCCATTTGCGCCAGGAAGCCGAAGAAGGAGCCCGCCAGCTTGAACACGAGGTGCAGCAGGCTCAAACCTTCGAGCAGCGCATTACAGAAGCCACGACGGCCTTTGATACGTTAGCCGCCGATGCCGCCGGCGTGCGCAAGCTCATTGAGCTACACCAGCTATTCGGCAACCCCGCCGCGGCAGGCCTGCCGCTGGGCACCGTAATTCCCCCGGCGCAGGCTACACTAGCCGCTACCCAGCGCCGAGTAGCAGCCAAACTGCGCCAGCACCTGACGGAGGTTTGTCAAAACCTGGCTACTATCAGTTCTATTAAAGGGTACGACCTGGCCCGTCAGCGCCTCGATGCCTTTCGGTCAGCTGTTGCCCCGTTGGGCGAGCCCGACCTGGAAAACCGTATTCAGGATGCCGAACGGGTGCTTGAAGAGCAGCATGTGCAGTACACGCGACTCGAGCAGGACGGGCCTATTCGGGAAAAACTCTCCGAAGCCCGCCGGGCCGCCACGCTGGCCGAATGGCGCGAGCTGTTGACTTTCTTGAGCGCCGTTGAGCCCCAGGCCGAAACCACCCGCCAGCAGGTGACAGAAACCATTCAAACCCTGACTTCCCGCCAGCTCGAAGCCGAGGAGTGGCTAGCTGCCTTGGTCACCCGCGCTGCAGGGCTGGTTGACACGACTACTATCAACTCTTTCACTCTCGCGCTTGCCCGTCGCCTCGACCAGTTCAAAGCCACTCCCGAGGCCGATACGCTAAAGCAGCTCGAAGCGCAGGCCGAACGTGCGACCTCATTAGTAAAGCAGCTCGATGATATGCGAGCCAACCGCCCTAAAACGGCCGATGCGCTTCGCAAGGCGGTGGGCGACTACGAGGCGCTAGCGGCGAAAGCCGGCTGGTCGCCCGCCCAAGTCGAGCGTATCCAGCAGGAGCAGGCCAAGTTGGAGGGCAAGTTTGCCGAACAGCGGCAGGCCGCCAGCGCCAAGCTAGCCGACCTCGTGCGCCGCAACACCGCTGGGGAAGGTGCGGCCTTACTGCTTTCGGAGCTGGAAACTCGCCTTTCCTTTCTCCCCGACGAAGAAAAGCCCGAGCGCAGCACGCTGGAAAAAACCTTACGCCGCCGCATTGCACAGGACAAAGCCGCCCTTACCGAAAAAGCCTTCCTCGATATCGGCAACCGCTCTGAGCAAAAGGCTTGCCTAGTGCGCCTGCAACAGCTTCTCGAAACGGTCAACGATTAACCGGCTACCCCGTGCAAGATTCTGCCCCGCTACTGCTTGACGAATACGGCGACGCCCTGTTGCCGCCCGGCTACGCGCTTGTTCACACCGAGCTGGAGTGGCTGCGTCAAACTCTGTCCGCTACTCCTGCGCAACCCCCGCAGGTGGTCGTACGCGGAGGAGTACTTACGCGCTGGGCTAGGGAGTGGTGGGAAGCCCAAGGGGGCACCTGCCGGGAATTGATTTCGCCCGGCGAGCGTATTCGACGGGTACTGCCCTTGCTGCCCGCACCCGACGCCCAGGCCCTGGCGTCCGCCTTGCACGCCAGCTGGCCGGTTACTGAGTGGCCCAATGTACTCAGCCTACCGCAGCTGCTCACGGCGCTGTACCCCACTACCCAGCCCCTGTGGGAGCTGGCCCCTGAGCCCGAGCATTTTCCAATCGCCGTCGCGCAGCTGATAGAGTGGCTACGCGCCACGACCAGTCTGCCCCCCGCGCAACTTCCGCTGCTGCAGGCTTGGCTTAGCACCTGGCAAGTAGCTGTGTCTGCTGCGGCCCAGCTGCCACATTCGGCGGCTGGGGCTAACGCCCTGTTGCGTGCCTGGGTAGGCTTGCCCGACGACGAGGCCGGCGCTGATTATGCCTTAGTGTTGGCCGCCCTTGACGACTGCCCGCTGCCGCTCCCACCCGAATGGCGCGTCGAAGCCCGCCAAAGCTGGGATGCCAGCCTGCGTCAGCAGATAGACCAACGCCTGCCAGGTACCGAGCCTGGCCTGGCCCTTGCGGCTTGGTGGAGCCAAATGCGCAATACTGTGCGCCATCCCGACCTGCGCCCGGTTGCCCTGCAAACTGCCTTGCGCTACCTCAATGACCATCAGGCTACCCTTTCGGCTGATGTGCTACGGGCCATGCGCCCCGACCTGCCCGCTACCGAATACCGCCGCCTGCAGTTGCTATTGCCCCCGCCGGAACCTGCTTCACTTCCCGTTGAGCCCGAGGCCGTTCTGCGCTGGGTGACCGATGAGTACTTGCCCTTCCGGGCCTGGCAGGCCCAGCAGCCCGACCGACCCGAGGCGCTGACTACGGCACGCACCCACGCCCTCGCTTTTGGTGATTGGCTGCTGGCCAACTATCCAACTCGGCTAACGGGCGCAACCATGCCATACCAGCAACTGTATTGGGCGCAGCCGGCCCGACTGCAGCCCCAGCCTCATGAGGTAGTTGTGTGGGTCATTGCCGATGGCTTGGGTTGGGAAGATGCAAAGTCGGTAGCTCGGCAGGTGTACGAATTATCCGCCGGTGAATTGTCGGCGACCCACGCCACGCCCTGCTTTGGCTTGTTGCCTACCATTACGCCGTTTACCAAAATAGCTGTGCGGGCTGGCCTGCCGTTTCCGCAGCTAGCGCCCCACCGCGCCCAGGTTGAAGCCGAAACGGAAACCGATGTGCGCGACGGTGAAGACCCCGTTGCCCGGATGAGCCAGTTGCAGGGCGGCGAGGTTCTGGTATGGCGGCCCATGCAGCCCGATAAAGCCTACCACGCCACTGGCGAAACGGCCGTAGTGTTGCGGCAAGCCCGCTCTGCCCTTCGCTCTTTGGCAGAAACCCTAGTCGAAGTAGCACGCCAGGTGCCTCGCAGTGTAAGCCTACGCATTCAGCTCACCACCGACCACGGCCGGATGCTGGGCTGCGCCCTGCGCGAGATTGATGTGCCCGAAGACTTCGTAGCCGAGGGCCGCGCTGCTTACCGCGAGCAGCCCGGCCCAGCGCCTGCCCCAGCCCCCGGCATCACCTGGCTCGACCCAGCTACTTGGTTCAACCTAACAGGCTGGGTAGGGGTGGTGCGTGAGGAGCACAGCTTCCGCATTCGTCGTCCCGATGGTAGCCAAGCAGGAGGCACCGCCAATTTCTCGCACGGTGGCATATGGCCTGAAGAAGTGGTAGTGCCCTGGTTCACCCTTGCTCGCGATGTATTACCAGTGCGCCTCACCGGTACAGTAGCTGGCCGTGCCCGCGTCGGTACCACTGGTCGCATCACGCTGCACATTACCCATCACGGCGACCAGCCCGTGCGTGCCCGGTGCCTGACCCTCGCGGGCGCTGCCGGCGCCCTACGCGAAAGTGCGCTGGAGGCCCAGGTGCCCGGCCATCAGACTCTAACGCTCGAAGCATCGCTGGCCGATTGGCCGACCGGGCTTCAACTTCATACCGCTCAGCCTTCCATTGTGGTACAGCTAGCCGATGGCCAGGAAATGGCCTTCGACCTGACCAACGAGTTAAGTGCCGACGAATTCCAAACCCAGCAGGTCGACTTGCTGGGTGACCTGTAATCTTTCTTTCATATTTCTTTATGGCTTCCTCTGCCGACGACCTGTACAGCCTTTTCCCGCAGTCTGCCCCCACGCTTCCTCCGTTGGTGAATGGAGTTGACATGGCCGTGCTTGAAACCAAAGTCGAGCAGGTATTTGGCAGCGTCGCCATCGACAAGCGTCGGCTACCAGCATCAAAGCTCCAAAGCCGGGGCATTCCGGGTTTCGTAGCCGAATGGGTGCTAGAATCTAAAGCTCCTGGCCGGGGCCCGTTGTCCGCCGAAGATGCCGCCAAGGTACTCGATTGGGCTGGTCGGGTCGTTCCCAAGCCCGATGAGGGCAACCTGATTCGTAACCGGTTACTCAATGGCGAACAGGTACGTATCCTAACGCCCGTCCAGGTTGATGTTATCATCGCGGGCAACAAAGCCGAGCGCATCGCTAAGCTGCCGATGATAGGAGAGGAGCGCGCTCAGATTGCGGAACACCTGCTCGATACCTATCCGGCCTTGCTGCAGCAGGGAATGTGGGGCGTGGCAACAATTCTCTACATCCGCAGTCAGGGCATTGTCATCACCGAATTTCAGCCCATGCAGGCCACGGTTAGCCTTGACCGGTGGCGCGAAGCCCGCCGCGAATTCTCGATAGCAGAGTGGCGCGCTCTGCTGCTGCTGACGATGGGCTACAACCCTGCCGCTTACACCCCCGAAGCCCAATTGCTGGTACTAGCTCGTCTCTTGCCCCTGGTGCAGAAAAACGTGCATTTGATGGAATTGGCCCCCAAAGGCACCGGCAAGAGCTATATATACGAGAATATCTCCCCCCTAGTGCGCCTCATCAGCGGGGGGAACGTGTCGCCAGCGGTACTTTTCGTCAACAACCAAACTAGCCAGCCCGGCCTGCTCGCCCGCTACGCCGTTGTCGTGCTGGACGAAGTACAAACCCTGAAATTTGAGAACCCCGCCGAAATTGTTGGGGGCTTGAAAGGCTACCTGGCCAACGGCAAAATCTCTCGCGGCGGCAAGCACGAAATGGCCTCCGATTGCGGATTTGTGCTGTTAGCCAATATAACCCTTGGGGCCGACCAGCGCCCCACCAACGAGCCTGTAGTCGTGCGCGAACTCCCGGTATTCCTGCAGGAAACCGCTTTCCTCGACCGCATGAAGGGCCTTATTCCCGGCTGGCAGATTCCTAAGCTGTCACCAACCAGCTTCGCCGAGCAAAGCGGCCTTAAAACCGACTACTTCAGCGACATCATGCTCCAGCTCCGCCAAGAGCTAACTACTGACGCTTACTGTGCCCGTCACATCAACCTGGGCCCCGAAGCCTACCAGCGCAACCAAGAAAGCGTACGGGCCTTAGCCAGTGGCTACATGAAACTGTTATTCCCTCACGGGGATGTATCCCCGGAAGACTTCCAAAAGCACTGCGTTGAACCAGCTATCAAGTTGCGCCAGGGAGTATGGGACCAGCTTTACAATCTAGACGCTGAATACCGCAAATACGGCCGCTATATTACAGTTGCAAGCTAGTTGTGCTTACTTCTATGCCACTCATCTACCTAGACCACCACGCTACTACACCTTGCGACCCGCTTGTGGTTGAAGCCATGTTGCCCTATTTCACGGCGCAGTTTGGCAATCCATCCTCCGCGCACGCCGCCGGCACCCGCACCGCCGACGCAGTGCAGCAAGCCCGCGAGCAGGTAGCCAGCTTGGTAGGGGCCCAGCCTGGTGAGGTCATCTTCACCAGCGGAGCCACCGAGGCCAATAACCTTGCCTTGCTGGGCTATGCTCGAGCCGCCCGGGCCACCAGCTCCCGCCGCCGCATTGTCATTTCGGCCATCGAGCACAAGGCTATTATCAATCCTGCCAAACAACTCGCTCGCGAAGGTTTCGAAATCGTCACGCTGCCTGTCGATAATCAAGGTACTGTTGACCTGTCCGCTGCTGCCGACGCCATCACCCCCGACACACTTCTGGTATCCATTCACGCCGCCAACAGCGAAATCGGCACTATCCAGCCCATTGCTAAGCTCGCCGAATTAGCTCATGCGGCCGGCGCGCTCCTACACAGCGATGCCGCTCAAGCTGTCGGCAAAATACCCGTTGACATGCTGGCCTGGGGTGCTGATATGCTGTCCATCAGTGGCCACAAACTTTATGGCCCTCAGGGAATCGGCGCCCTTATCGTGCGCCATCCCCGTCGCACCCAACTCGAGCCACTTAGCTACGGCGGAGGGCAGGAGCGAGGCTGGCGCGCGGGCACGCTCAATGTGCCAGGCATTGTAGGTCTTGGTGCAGCCTGCGCGCTGAGCTCCGAACTACTACCAATCGAAATCATCCGACTTGCCTCCTTGCGCGACGATTTTGAATCAACTGTACTGGCTGCCATATCCGGCGTATATCGAAATGGCAACTCCGCTTACCGCTTGCCTCACAACTCCAGTCTGACGTTTCCCGGCCTCGAAGCCGATGCTCTTCTAGCTCGCCTGCCTCATCTCGCTCTCAGTACTGGTTCCGCCTGTGATACTGGTACTGTTGAGCCATCTGCGACTCTGCTTGCATTAGGGCTTTCGCGCGATGATGCACGAGCTACGGTAAGGATAGGGTTGGGGCGGTTTACTACACAGCAAGAGCTAGAGCAGGCAGGAAAATTGTTGGTAAAGCAGGTTAACCTATTATCCGTCCTTGCATCTTAAGAAAACAAATGTCTGTCGCTGTCTATAAATTTAAGAGTAAGTATCAATGCCTTTGTTTAAAGCGACATGCGATGACTTAGAACGCTGGGCGGGCAAACCTGCCAGACGAGTTGCGCAGGATAGTTTCCCAAGGCTTATTCGTCTTTTGGTATTTGCTACAAATTCCACACTGACAGAAATTCAATTTCCTACTGGGGATAGCGTCATTTTCAGCGGCTGGGATGGTGTAACAGTTACTACTGCTACCAGTCCATTTGTGCCAGCAGGAGTCACTGTTTGGGAGCTAGGCACTACTACAGATTATAAGGATAAGGCTTGGGATGACTATTCTAAACGGAAGAATGAATTAGCTGGGCCTAAGGGGATTCCGCTAAACCAATGCACATTTATATTTATTACTCCACGCCGGTGGGTAAAGAAAGATGGCCCCAAAAAGCATCAGCAAACAAAGGACAACTGGGTAAAAGCCCGTCTGAAGGATAAAATATGGGCTGATGTTAAGGTGTATGATGCCGATGATTTGGAAAATTGGCTAGAACATGCTCCAGCAGTAACGGAGTGGTTTCTTCGAGAATGCGGGCGACCTAACAGGGTATATGCTCTGGACCAGTGGTTACGGGAGTGGTTGTATAAAATAATACCTCCTATTGAACCAGATAGAATCATGGCTGCTGTCCTAAGTAATATTTCAGAAAAAGACCAGCTTTGGAAACGAATAAAGGAGTGGCTTGACATGCTAGGGCGGCCATCTACGGCTTTCTCAGTTCCCTTCCCTGATTATACTCACTCCCCCAAAATACTTCTAATGAGGAGTGCTCTTGAAAAAGCAACCATAGCGCGAGTGCTTGCTCAGTTTTCGGTTATCCTACTTAGCAACTTATCAGCTAATGAAAGGGATAAACTGCTCGCTTGTACTGTTATTGTTGAGACACCGGAAGCCTGGCGTGAAATGATGCAGCATAATGCACCACTAATTATGATTCCGCTCTTCGGTCACGATGGTGTTGTGATTGCAGCAGCAAAAGATTATGAGCACCATGTATTACTTCTACTTGAAGAGCAAGGTGAATGGCCTGAATCTCTTGTTTTTTGCATTGAAGTCATTGAAAGCACTTTAAAATACTGATTAAGCATGAGTTCCTACCTTCTTATTCAGGCTACTGATTTACAGGCAAAATCTGAGTTCCTTAGAACCCGGGCAATATTGCCTTTACTCCTTCGTAAGCTGGTCCAGCGCACTGACTTGACTGCTGTAGCAGAGTTCCGAACTGAGGAAGGGACGCAGTTGCCAGGTTGGGATGGTCTTATCACTGAGGCTGCAGGTAGTCGGTACGTTCCAGCTGGTCCTTCAGCTTGGGAACTAGGTGTTGACCGAGCTATCAAAGGCAAAGCAGATAGCGAGTACGAAAAGCGTACCGCAGACCCGCTAGGTATTGACCCCAGTCAAACAACATTTGTCTTTGTGACCCCACGCCGATGGGGAGCTAAGCATAAGTGGGTAGCTGAAAAGCAAGCCAAAGGCCGTTGGAAGGACGTACGTGCATATGATGCTGATGACTTACTTGGATGGTTAGAGTATGCACCTGCGGTGCATATTTGGTTATCTATTGAGCTTGGTAAATATCCAGAAGGTACTTCTGATTTGCAGTCCTGGTGGGAGGATTGGGCAGCTGCTACTGAACCAATTCTAACACCTGATATCGTATTGGCTGGGCGCGAGTCGACTATTCAAATAATATCAGATTGGCTAGTCTCTACCAAGCAGACATTTGCCTTGCAGGGTGGCACAAGGGCTGAATCTATTGCAGCCTTTGCTTCTGCCGTTCTTGAGAATAATGAATTGAGGTCTTATTTAGATAAGACAGTTGTTATACAAACTGAGGCTGCTTGGCAAACCATATCAGCGCGAGAAGAGGGCCTATTATTGATTCCTGAATTTGATAGTTCAAAATTGCTTGGAACGGCACTGAGGCATAAACACAGAGTTTTCCTGCCACTTGATGCTGCTACTACACCCATCGAGGATGTTATCATATTGCCTCCTAACGATTGGAAAGCCATGCAGTCTGCACTTGCTGCTCGTGGAATAGCACAGCCAGGAGCCGATGACTTAGCTCACTTAGCACGCCGCAGCTTTAATGCTTTTCGTCGAAAGTGGCTAATAAGCCGCGTAGCGGACCAGTTACCATGGGCTCATTCTACTGTAGGCAATAGTCTACTTCCTGCACTACTCCTAGGAAGCTGGGAAGATAACCATAGCGGGGACATAGCAGTTGTGATGGAGCTTGCAGGTCAAGAATATGATAGGTACCGGCAAACGCTTCTCGGCTGGGCACTAGCACCGGATGCTCCTGTTCGAGAGGTTGCTGCAACGTGGTTTGTGGTTGATAAAGCAGACGCTTGGGAGCAGTTGCGGCGCCAGATTTCACCAACCATACTTATTAGGTATAAGCAGGTAGTACTGGAAGTGCTTGGTACCCCCGACCCAAAATATGCTTTACCTGGTGACGAGCAGAAATGGGCACGTATAAGAGGGGTTGAACGAGTACATTCAACTAGGCTTAGAAATGGTATTGCAGATACTCTTGCCTTAATTGGTTCAGGTGAAGATGATATGCAGCCTGCTGTACGGGCAAATAATATGGTTAACGAGGTACTTGGTGCTTTGTTAAGAGAGGCTAATGAGGACCAATCTGGTAGAATTTGGATTTCTTTTGGCCGCGATATACAATTGCTAGCGGAAGCATCACCCGAATTATTTCTTACGTATGTATTAGAGGATTTAGACCGCCTACAGCCAGTGCTCCTAATCTTGTTCGAAGAAAAGGAAGGCTTGCTTTTTCGTGCTTCCGAACACAGTGGCTTACTGTGGGCCCTAGAGGGCTTAGCGTGGAACCCGACTTACTTATTCAAAACAGCTTTGGTTCTGGCTAAGCTAGACCGCCTTGACCCTGGTGGGCAGCTTTCCAATCGTCCCGCCAATTCTTTGCGGCACATATTTCTACTTTGGAACCCACAGACTATGGCTGATTTGCCAGTACGAATGTCTGTTTTGAATCGACTGAGGCAAGTAGAACCCGATGCAACTTGGAGGCTTTTAATTAAGTTACTTCCAAAAAGTAATGACGTGAGCTTTCCAAGTGCTACCCCAAAGTGGCGCTGGCGAAATTGGCAAATTCGACGCACAACATCTATTAATCGGCAAGAATGGCAGGATAGTATAGATATTGTGACGGGCTTTATTTTAGAAGAAGTTGCAAGTGACCATAAGCGTTGGGTTGATTTGTTTCCCAATCTTGGTGAATGGCTATTATTTGTTTCTTTACAAAAGCGCGATGAAATATTGTCGAAGATTGAAAGCTTATCCATGGCTAATATGCCAGATGATGAGCAGGTAATGCTTCGTGATGCTCTGGGTAATTTGTTGTCAATTCATCGTTCTGTAAAGTCAGACCGAGCATTGCCTAAGTCTGTTCTTGACCGTCTGTCTATCGTTTATGAAAGCGTTGCACCTAAATCACTAGCATCTCGCTATGCTTGGCTATTTGCGGCTTGGCCTAAATTGCCTGTGGGTTTTAAAAGGAACTATGAGGAGCGCGAAACGGAGGTGAGGGAAGCACAGGATATTGCATTCCAATCTATCGTTGAAGAAGCTGGTATTGAAGGTGTGATTTCCTTAATTGCTGTGGTGCCTGAGTCGTACCAATTGGGCTGGGCCTTAGGTCGTAGTAAATGGGCAACGGTATACGGGGAAAAGCTGCTTAAACAATACCTAGCATCGGCACAAAAAGAATTTGGCCAATTTGCAGAAGGCTTGTTGACTGCATTTTTTTCGAAAACAAGTAAAGCCGATAAATTAAATTTTATCCTTAGTCGTGTAGCCGAGTGGTCCTCAATTCAAGTGGCGTATTATTTAGCGCGTTTGGATAAAACTGCTGAAGTTTGGCAACTAGTAGAAGAACTTGGTACTAGTATAGAAGATGAATACTGGAAATATGTAATGCCTTATGGCATCGAAGATGAGTACGCAACTCAAGCGGTAGCTAATTTTATGCATTATGGACGCTATGCCTCTGCTATTGAAGTTATATACCATCAAAGCATTAAGGCGAGTGGTCGGAGAAAGCCTGTAGCGTCATCCCTAATGCTCATTGAATCTTTGGAGAAACTTGCTAAAGTGGGAGCTGAAAATGATGCTGCTGGCATGGTGAGCAATTATATTTTAGAAGACTTAATTGAGTCATTGGCATCTGAAACAACCGTGCCGCGTGAGCGTCTTGTACAACTAGCCTTTACTTATCAGCCTGTTTTTGGTTCATTCGAAAATCCGCAAATTCTTGAGAATGAGCTAGCACAGAACCCCTCTTTCTTTGTAGAGCTTCTTAAACTTACCTTTCGAAGTAAAAATACCGATGCAACAGAGCAAGTTGAGGAAATATTACCGGAAAGCTCTGTTACTCTGAGGGCATGGAAGGTATTGCATGAGTGGAAGACAGTGCCAGGTAGTCGAAAAGGTGCTGATATCAATGGAGCAGAGCTTATGGCTTGGATAATGCAAGCACGTAACCTTGCTCAAGAATGTGCCCGCTTGGAAATTTGTGATTCGCTTATTGGCGGTATGTTAAGCCATGCGTCTCAAAAAAGTGATGAAACTGCTTGGCCCCCGGTTGCTGTCAAGGATGCAATAGAAGCGGTGCACACTCCAGATTTGTTGGATGGTATAAAAACGGGCCGATTCAACATTCATGGTCGCACGCATGCTGTTACGGGTGGCAAAAGGGAGCTTGATATTGCTGCAGATTATAAAAGATGGGCTAGGTTTTATTCTGATGCCCATTACACTTCTGAATTATTGTACAGTTTGGCTAAGCGTTACGAGCAAATGGCGCATAGTGAGCAGGAGGATGCCAATTTGCGTGACCAGACAGATTAATGAATTAATTATTGGGTGGCAGACTTTTATGTCCGCAGACTTGACATTGTTTATGCCACTTCCTGCGCCCATTCCCAATCTCCAGCTTCTTCATCCGTCTTGTTAGCCCGCGCCAGGGTCATGCGCACCACCATGGCTAGCCCCATCAGCCCTACTGCTGCCGCCTCACTCGGTCGCTGCCGCTGAAAAAGTCGCACTATGTATACCACCAGCGTAGCTGTCGCTGGCCGTTGGTCTAGCAGAGCTGGCATCACTGCCCGCCATTCACCAAATGCTCCTGGCCGGCGAATAACAAACTCTCGTGCTTGCTCCGGTCGACTTACTACTTCGGCTTCAATTAACATTTCCAAATTTGCCATAGCCTATTCTCTTTTTCGGATAGCGGAATACTTTCATTGGCAGAAAGCCTAAATCCTAGCATTTGACCTGCCACAGCTCAGGCCATTTCGTTGTAAACGCCGGGCTTTTCGCATCCCGCTTCATTGACCAGGCTTCAGCCCTACCCGGTGCCGGCACCGCCGCGGCTACCTTCACCGCACCGGACCCAAAGCGCCCGTTCAGTGCATCCAGCGCCCCCATCAGCTTGTCCCGGTTTGGGGAGGTGTCCACGTTGCCAAATAGCGAAGCCTGTTGATTCGACCCGGCCCGCTCCAACCCATCGAGTACGATGCCCGCCTTCACGTAACGCAAGCCCGGCCGCCAGATTCGCTCCAGCCCACGCCGGGCCCATTTGGTTAGTGTCAGCGTGTCGTCGGTGGCCACCGGCAAGGTCAGCTGCGCGGAATGGGAATAGGGCGGGGGCAGGTTCGCAAACCGGCTGGTTTCCACGAATACCGTCAGCAGCTGTGCAGCCAGTCCATCGTGCCGCAATACTTCCCCAGCCCGCGCTGCGTGCGTGGCCACGGCTCCAGCTACCTGCTCCAGGTCAGACAAGACCTGCCCAAACGAGCGCGACTTGCACACTGACTTGCGTACCTCGTCTTCCACTATCACGCCCGAGCACGAAAACCCCCGCAGTTCGTGCAGCAGCCGTGCCCCCACTACGCCGCCTAGATTCTTACGGGCCCAAGCATCGCCCACGCCTGCAAGCTGCGCGGCCGTGCGCACCCCCACCGCGTAGAGCTTGTCAGCGTTTTTCCGACCAACGCCCCAAATGTCTTCCACCGCCACCCGCGCTAAGGCTTCGCGCCGCTGCTCATCGTCATCCAGCACCACCACGCCCGAGCCCGAGTTGGCCAAGTTGGCCAACTTGGCCAGTCGGTTGGCCAACTTGGCCAGCGTTTTAGTCGGGGCCACGCCCACGCACACCGGAATGCCCGTGCGCTGCCGTACCGCCCCGCGCACTTCGCCCGCCCAGCTGGCCAGGTCGAAATGGCGCTGCATGCCGTGCAAGTCCAGAAAGGCTTCGTCCACCGAGTAGATTTCCACCGCTGGCGCCCGCTGCTGCAGATACCACATCACGCGCCGGCTCATGTCCCCATACAGCTCGTAGTTCGAGGAACAGGCTACCCCGCCACGCTTCTCAAATTGTTCCTTCACCTGAAAGTAAGGGTCGCCCATTTTTAGCCCCAGGGCTTTCGCCTCCTGCGACCGGGCCACCACGCACCCATCATTATTTGAGAGTATCACCACCGGGCGCCCTTCCAGTTCGGGCCGAAAGACCCGCTCGCACGAAGCGTAAAAATTATTGCAGTCAACTAAGCCAAACATAAAGCAGTAGGGTAGTGGGCACCCTTCTTATGGAAAGAGCCAGGTAATACCATCAAAATCTTGCTGCTCTTCTTTGCCTAAGAAGCCAGGGGCTCATTCGAACCTAAAACCTTAGCGGGGCCGCACGTAGCTCAGTCCCCGTCTTCCCTCCGTCACCAGCGGGTGCAACACCAGCACCACCACCCCAAAAATTTTCAACTCATCCGCATTGCGTACCACAATGGGCTTAAACGCGGGATTCTCCGCCACTAACGCCACCGAATCAAACCGCTTCGATAAGCGTTTTACCGTGTATTCTCCTTCCACGCAGGCCACCACAATGTCGCCATCCTGCGCCTGCATGCTGCGGTCCACGGCCAACACGTCGCCGTCGTGAATGCCCGCGCCCGTCATGCTCTCGCCGTGGGCTCGAGCCAGGTAGGAGGCGTCCGGATGCCGCAGCATCAACCGGTTCAAATCGACCTGCTCCGATTCGTAGTCAGCCGCCGGTGACGGAAACCCACACGACAGCAACATATTCACCATCGGCAATGGGTGAGGTGATAATAGGGGATAGGCTTTGCCTAATAAAATGACAGGTTCCATTACGAAATATGTACATAGGGTTGAATAGTGTGGGCTACTAATGCACTTTAGTTGCTTAGCGGATACAATTATACGCTATTGCTAACGATTTTAGTTTTAATCTGCTAATAAAATTGTTGTTGACTAGCTTAACAAATTGGTTAATTGCAAACTAAATTTTAGTATACAGTCCCCGTAGTACTGTGTCAGCCATTAGGAAGTATGTCATTCACAACAACCAAATGCATCGGTTGAGTACTTGTCGGAAGCCCGTTCCTTCTACAATAGTCAACTAGCCTAGCTACCGAAGCGTACCTTGCCCTTACCCCTGCGGCCGGTGCAACCGCCACTAACGCCCTAAACCAAAACGAGCGGACCATCTGGCCCGCTCGTTTCGTTTCACCCTACACCTCAAAATGAGGCCTGTCCTTAAAGTCGCTGGGGAAGTCGCCGCCCCAACTCACGCGCGCATCAGCCGCCTTCATTAACCGCGCAAACTTGCTCAGCAGCAGCCCCGACCTCGACACTTCGCCATCAGGTAGCAAGAACGCCACGTCCAATGCACGCGACGGCAACAGGTTATGCTTCGATTCGCCCCCGTGCTTGTACGTCACCACCGGCCCCGGCTTGTTTCGGCCCTGCTGGTACAGTTCATCTTGCCGCTCAGGCGACCGGTAGCACTCCGTTATTATCGGCATGCCGGCTAGGCGCAGCACCGGGTCACCCATCCACCGCGCTAAGGCCTGCGAGTAAGCCGCGGCTAGGCTCGAAACTGCTTGCCCCAGACGTGCCGCCTGGATGCGTTGCTGTGTGCTGCTTAGCTTCGGCAAAGCTCGCGAGGCAGTAGCCTGCAGCCCGGGCAACGTGCTATTCAGCACCAATTCCATTGCTCCCGTTGCCATTGGCCCCTGCCTTTTCTACGGGCACTACTTCCACCGGCACTTTCACCACTTCCTCGGGCTTCTGCAGGGCCTTTCGCACCGTCGCCCAAATCGTGACCAGTGCTACTAGTGCCTGTATAATCAGGTGCCCGTAGTTCTCAATCTTCGACGGGTCCGGTGGGGTAAGCTCACTGCTCACCACTTGCCCCAGCAACGCTGTGGTTACAATGTGGGAGATATGTCCTGCTTTCGTGCTGCTAAACATGGTGTGTTGTCTAAAAAAGTGGATGATAACTTATTTACGACAAATGTATGCTCAATAGACAACTTTTATTTAATAATAGTTGCTTGGTTTGGGCTGCCAAATGAATTGTACTTTTGCTTCATGTGTCTAGGGTAGGTATTTGGGCGGGCCCCCGGCCCTACGGTCTGCTCCGGGCCGGGGTCAGGCTGTCCAGGGGTCCGCTTCGCTGCCGCGCTGCGCACCGCTCCCGTTGGTCGCGCCCTTACCATCCTTCCCGCATTCTCCAGATGCTTCAGCTCCGGAGCGAAACGGCCGCCCAACGCTCCGGCCCGCCTCATTTCGCTCCCTATGCCAACGCGGCGCACCGTTCATCGCTCCTAGCGTCACTCTTTACTAGGCTTGCTATGGCTCCAGTCGCTGCATTCGGCCAACCTACGCTACCGCAAACCCCGCTGCGCCCGCCCGGCACAACTCCGCTGCGTCGGCTGCGCCCTGCTCCGCCAACTTCGCTGCATTCGCCCGGCTCACTCACCGCACCGATTCGACAGCTTCCGGCACTGCCACCTGCCGCCCAGCCAACTCACCAACCTCCCGGCGCGCCAGGCCACAGCGCCCAGAAACTGCTGATACAACCCCATGTGCCAGCCCACGCCGCGGCCCGCTTCCCGATGGTCAGCCAGCCGCCCAAATGCTAACCCACCGCACCGCTGCCAGGCCGCGCCGGGCTAAAAACGCCCCGCGCCGCCCGCCAGCCCCACCTGAATAGGCTGCAGGCCACAGGCCGAAAAAGACCTGTCACCTGCCAGTTAAGCATGCGTTCAAGCCACGCAGGCAGAAGCAAGGCCCGCTTCGCGGAGGGTTTCATTGGGGAGCACCCCAAACCCCCGCCATCATGCCCCGGCTTACGCCAAGTCATCTTCTTCGGCTACCGCAGCCCTAAGGGGCTGCTACCGCCTCATAAGGCCGGCTCCGCCGAGTGTTCATTAGGGGCTCAGGCCGCCCCCAAACCCCCAGGCCAAGGCATTTAGGTTGTTGTGTCAGGTCCCCTGGCCTGGTTGCCAGCTGGCCGCCGGGGGCCGGCTCAGTCCAGGGGCAGCAATTCCACCGGCCGGCCCAGCCGCCGGGCGGCTTTCAGCGTGCTCAGCGTCCCCTTGCTCTGGCCGTCCCACACCACCAGCACCAGGGCGGCCCGCTTCACTATCTCGGCGTTGCGCACGTGGGTGGCAGCTGTGGGCCCGTGGGCGGCATAGTTGGGCCGCAGCTCGGTCAGCGGCACACCGTGGGCGCGGGCCCAGTTGGCCGCTATGGTGTCCACGCCAGCCGCGCCCCCGCTAACTACTTCCGCCGGCTCTAGTTCTGCCAGCCGCCGCATCAACGCGGCGCAGCTTCTCACGCCCCGGCTACCTGCCACCGCTACTGCCTTGTTTTTGTATTTTTCCATAAATAAAGATACGCCAAAAATATTTGCGAATAAACCTTATTTTAGTAAATTATAGTTTGATTCACTCGATTTTATTAGTATCTTTAAAGTGTAGTCAGGAAGGACCTGGCCACCTGCCCACCCGGAGGCCTACGGCGCGGGCACCCCACGGCTAACACGTACAGCCATGCAACCCAATCAACTTTTGCAGCTCGCAGCTGCCGCCTGGAAAGGCCCCGCCTTGTGCTCCTTCAACGGCATTTGGATTTCGCAGTCCGCCGCCACTTTCGATAAGGGCGACACCCGCTGGTACGTCAGCTTCCGGCTGGCCGAAGGGCCGTCCCGCCCGGAGTTCACCGGCTCCCATCAATGCCCCTTTCAGGCATTGCGCCTCGCCTTCCGCGCCCTGCGGGCCGTGGCCCCCGGCTATGCTTTCGCCGCCGTGTGGGCCGTCATGCAGGCCGAGGATGAGTTTGCCGGCGTCTCCGTTCATGCCTAGCGTCGCCATTGCCCCAGCCGCGCCCGTTGTGGGGGCGGCTGGTGGCCAGGTGGCCGCCAAGTGGGCCGCGCTGCGCGCCACGCTGGCCCGGCTGGAGGCCGGGCAGCCACACCGGCCCGTGAAAGCTCCCGCGCCCGCGCCCTTCGACCCGGCCGCCCTTGCCGCCCGCCACGCGCTGGCCCGTGCCCACGCTGCCTTCTTTGATACCCGCGCCGCCAAGCTCGCGCTGCGCGATGATTACAGCCCCCAGCCCGGCCGCTTCGCTCAGTTGCGCGCTGCCATTATCCGCTGCCGCGAGGCCCAGGCTGCTTATCAGGCCGCCGCTGCCGCTTTCCACGCCAGCCCGGCCGGGGCTGCCTTGCAAGCCGCCCGCGCCAAGTATCCCCGCTTTTAGCCACCTGGCCCGCGCCCGCCCGGCGCGGGCCCCTAAGCACCTTTTTCATGGATTACGAACCAACCGAGGCCGAGCTCAACGGCCTTAGCGGCGATGAAATGGCCGCTGATGAAGCCCAAGCGGCCTACTACGAGCAGCAAGAGGAGTGGGAGCGCCAGGCCTATTACCACTACGAGCAGGAGCAAGAAGGGTGGGAGGATGGCGAGTACGAGCAGATGATGTTCGAAGTCGAAGGCTACTAACCGAAGGTCGGCGAAGCCAACTGAATGATTCACCAGGGGCCGCCAAGCCGGGCGGTCCCACAACACCCACCCCGTCATGGCCGAAACAGCTACCACCTATCAACCTCAATTGCTCGACCCACACAGCACCACGCCGCAGCCGGTCAGCCCCAAGAACGGCCGCAGCTTCAAGCTGGCCGAGTTATACCAACTGCTTGATTGCCGCCTAGTGGATGTCATCCGCCTCACGCCCGAACTCATTCTCATCATCGACGACGAGGGCAAGTTCCGCAACCCGGCCTACCTGAACCTGTTGGCCACCTACCTCTGGTACCACCACCAGCCCGCCGCGCGGGGGCATGATTCCATCGTGGGCCGCGCCATTCTGTGCCACGATAAGCAATTCAAATAGTCAACCGGGGGCCAGCAATGGCTGGCCCCGCTTTTCCCCAATCGCCCATGAAAACCAAGCTATTTCAGGCCTATGGCTACGAAAAGGACAGCCGGACTAAAGTGGCCGTGCTACTCACCGAACGGTCTGTCAGCCTCGCTAAAGCGAAGGCTTTATTCCGCAAATACTACGTGCTGACCTCGCCCGTCACGGTAGTCAAATAAACACCAACGGCACCGGGGCCGGCCGTCAACTGGCTCCACCTTTTTCATCTCCAACCCCAACCATTTCCCATCATGTCCACCAAAGTAAAACCCCAGCGCAGCGCCACCACCGAAGCCGTAGCAGCAGCCCCCGCCGTTGCCACCGAAGCCCCCGTGTTCACCCTTAGCGGCCCCATTACGGCCGTGCCCGCTTACCTCACCGAGAAGGCCGACGAGGCCACCGGTGAAGTCGTACAGGTGTCGCGCTTCCGCTACCTGCCCGGCCACCCGCGCCAAGTCCGCTTCGATGCCAAGGCCGGCCAATTCAACATCGGCGGCACCGTGCCGCTGGGCAACTCCCTTTCCTTCATTCCGCTGGCCTGGCGCGTGTTTCAAGATGACATTCTAAATATGGGCCGCAAGCTGTGGGCCGAGTTGTTTTTTGCCGACGACAAGGGCGCTATCTGTGCCGTGCTCTTCCACGGCTACAGCGTCGAAAACTTGTACCGCCTCATCGAGCCGCTGTTCTACGACGACCTGACCCTGGCCGACGTGACGGTGAAAGTCACGGCCGAGAAGAAGCAGACCACCAAGGACGGCAAGACGGCCACCTATTACATCGCCCAGTTCAGCTACGAGGCCGCCGACGCGGGCGAGGTAGCCGCCCGCCGCGACTTCGCCCGCGACTTCCCCATTTGGCGCGCCGAGACCTACACCGGCAACGCCGATACGCGCATCCAGCACGGTTACACCGTGCCTGTCGAGGACGACCCGCACGGGCCAGAGTCAGCCGCTGAGCCCACCGCCCTGCCCCAGGCTGCCTAATGCCACGGCCCCTGCAGTCCCGCTGTGGGGGCCATTTGGCTAACCCCCTTCAATAGCTATTTCAGATGAACCACAGCACCGAAATGCCCCAGCTTACCCTTGAGCAGCCGGCCAGTGACGAAGCCGAGGCCGCCTTGCTCGCCCGGCTGGCTGAACTGGTTACCGATGCTTACCTGCTACCTGACCTGCGTGACTTCGCCCCGCAGGTGCGCCAACTCTTTCCCGAGCCCGCTTACCTCGTTGGCTGCGGCAGTTCCCACAACTGGCTGCACCGCGCCGCCGACCCGCAACGCTTGGCCCTCATCCGCTAAACCTCATTTCCCAACTCGCATGTTTCACTCCCTCACCGCTTACCCCGGCCTGACCCAGGACCAGCACCGCGCCTTGCCGCACATTTCCAATACTGACTTGTCCGAGCTCAAAGCTGGCATCCTGGGCCAGCTGCGCCGGCCTAACCCCATGGCCTTGGCTTTTGGCTCCCACTTCCACACCGCAACCTTGGAGCCCGCGACTTACGCCCGCACCGACGAGCGCGGCATTCGGTGGGCCGAGCTCGAAACGTTGGCCCGACAGGTGCGCCGCCACCGCTTCTGCCGCGACCTGTTACACCGCGGTACCCCCGAGCTGACCCACACCGCCATTCATTCCGCTACGGGAGTAGGAGTAAAGGTGCGCCCCGATTTAATAGTCAGTAGCCCTGCCGGCCGCCAGCTCACGCTCGTCGACTTCAAAACCACCAGCGCCCCCGATTACGCCCATTTCTTGGCTACTACTGAACAATACGACTATGACCGCCAAGCTGCCCTTTACACTGATGTGCTTGGCGCTACGCGCTTCCTGATTATTGGCGTGCAAAAGAAAGCACCGCACGAAGTATGGCTGTTTGACGCTACCGCCGCCCCCGAATTTATGGCTCAGGGCCGTAAGAAGTATAATGCGTTACTTCGCCACCATGCCCGGCGCCCGGCAAGCCCCTAGCATATCGCTCACTACGAACGGGGCCGCACCGATGGCGCTAGCCGCCTAATTTTTAGTTAAAAGCACTACAGAACCTCGCCGGCTATACACCGGTGGGGTTTTTATTGGTGATACTGACTAGCAGCAGCTTGTAGCCGTTCATAAATACGTGCACGCAAGTTCAGTGGTGCCAATACTTCTAAATCGTCGCCAAAACTTAAGAGGAGAGTTTCCAGCTCCCGGGTAGGAACCACCTGAAGACTTACTTCTACGACTTCAGCAGTTTCGGATTCTAGGCGTTGGCTTGGGTGCAAAGGCTTCGTCCGCACGTATTGCCCCCTTCCTGCCCGAAACCGCAATAATACTCGCTCTACTACGCTGCCCTGGGCCGGCATCGATACCCCTACTACATTGGCAAAACGCTGTTCGATATCGGCCGGGGGTGGGAGGTAAGGGATAGTTGGGGCCGGCTCAATTGTTTCAATGCGGTCAAGCGCGAAATTGCTTAGGCCTGGCCGGCCTGAACCTTGTCCCACCAGAAACCAACGGTGGTTGTACTGCTTAAGGAGGTAGGGCTGTACGGTTTCTTCCCATGCCTCCGCCGCATCAAATGCACGGTAGCGCAGCGTGAGTACCTGCCTCGCCCGAATAGCTTGGTATAATGGCCCCAGGAATGGGGTGCCCACATAGTCGGGCACCTGCTCGAACCAAATAACCTGATGTGCCGCCACGTCATCGGCAGGCTGAGCTTGCAGGTGGGCTTCCACTCGTTGCACAATGTCGTCCAAGTCGTCGCCTAACCCCAGGCCCTCAAACTGTCGTAGCGCCGCCAACGCCTGCCGCAACACGGCAGCATCGCTGGTTTCAAGGGGGCTGTCGTGAAGGCGGAAAGTGGCATCGGTGTAATGGTAGCCCAGGTCACGGGTATGCGCAATGGGGGCATTGTAGCCTGTGCTGCCGCCTTCGCGCATGTCAGCTATGTCCTGCGCGAATTGCCGAGGGCTGAGCTTGTGGCCAGTCAGCTCCAAAAATTTTGCTGTTACCGTTTCTCGCAATACTTTAGAAGTCCATATTTTTTGCCGGCGTCGTAGGCACTCGTCAATCAATCGGTAACGGGTTTCTGGTTCTTTAGTAGTCGGCATAAATTATTTTTAGTTTTTTTCGACAATGCAGTTCAGCTGCATTTTAGGGTAGTTCGTTTGCAGCATGAACCAACCTACGCCAGCTACCACGCCCGCGCTTTCGCCGGCTCAAAGTACGAACTCCCCTGCGCCTCGCTTTGTGCAGGCCGTCATTACTTGCCCCCGATGCCAGGGCAGTGGCCGTTTGCCCCAGTTTCGGCACGTTGAAGGCGGGCGCTGCTTCCGCTGCCAGGGCGCGGGACAGCTCTCCACTGGGCGGGCAGCTTAAACTTTTATCAAAAAGTTTTTTGCCAATGCAGTTAGGCTGCATTCTGGCCGTTCACCTTTGCACCAGCATTTCCCCAACGGACTACTCGCGTAGTTCGCTCGCAGCCGCCTTACTTGCGGCTCCAACCGACTAATCCCGGCTACCGAAGTGCGGTGGCCGCTCGCTCTTTGAAAGTACCTGCGTCTGGGCCTTTGACCCCGTGCGGCGTTGCGCCGCGCCCGTTTCACAACGGCCGCATTGACACTTGAGTTGATTGATTAATTTGACATTAATTAGTTGATTTATTTATCATTGCTCTGTTTCTTCTTGTAATCATTGCTTTGTCATTCTTAGCTATTGATTAATTTCTTGTATTTGAACCATTCAGGTATAAGACATGAAAACTCCCGGCAGGTACTTTCATTTGGGCTACCTATTTCCGTTGCTCGTTTCCTTCTATGGCTCTACCCCTTCCATCCCAATCCGAACCGAATGCAGCCGAAGCCCCGGCTCGCCGTTCCGTAACGGAGGTGGCATTAGCGGTTATTTCTGGTGAGCTCATTCCAGCTAACGAGCTAGCGCTGTTGTTCAGCCGCGTTACCGATGTACAGCAGCTGGCCTTCGCGTTGAATGCAGCCTTGCAGCAGGATTTGGATGAAAACCCCCAGCACAAGCCCAAACGCATCACGCCCAAGCTGCTGAATTACTACGCTTACCATAAGAAGGAAACTCGCTACCGCACCTTTCAGATTGCGAAGCGCACGCGGGGGGAGTTCCGCACCATCAAAGCGCCCGACCACGGCCTGCTGCGTCTGCAGCGCTTGCTGCTCCGTTGCCTCACTGCTGCTTTCACCACCAGTCACCCGGCTTCGCACGGCTTCGTGCCAGGCCACAGTGTGCTCACCAATGCGCTACCCCACGCGGGCCACCGGTTCGTGCTGAACCTGGATTTGCGCGATTTTTTTCCCAGCACGTCGGTGGGGCGGGTGATGGCAGTGCTGCAATTGCCGCCGTTCAGCCTCGCCAAAGAAGGAGCCTACCTCGTGGCCAACCTTTGCTGCGACAATGGCAGCCTGCCGCAGGGTGCCCCTACATCGCCGCTGCTCACCAATGCCGTGTGCCAGCGCCTAGACCGCCGCCTCCAGCACCTAGCCACCCGCCACCGCTGTACCTACACCCGCTACGCTGACGACCTCACATTCTCGTGCAACCGTCCGGTTTTCCGCGCCGCATTTCACCAAGAACTCAACGCGACGCTCGCGGCCGAAGGCTACCAGCAAAATGAGCAGAAACAGCGCCTCCAAACTCCGGAAGCACGCCAAGAAGTAACCGGTATTGTGGTGAACGACCGCCCCAACTTACCACGCGAATATGTGCGGCTAATCCGTGCCATGCTGCACAATTGGGAAACCAAAGGCTATGAGGCAGCTAGCGCGACGTTACGGCAGCATCATAACAAAGCAAAGGTAGAGACTGAAAAGAGCAAGGTCCCCAAGCTGGAACGAGTACTGGCAGGGAAAATTGCTTATTTGGGGATGGTACGCGGTAAGGCTGACCCTGTGTACTTAAACTTGAAAAGTAAATTAGGTTTTTGTGTAGAAAATAAAATTTCAATTGACTTAAAAGTCACGTTGAAGATTTGGAAAGAGCAAGGAATTAACGCCGCTATTGCCTCTGGCATAATCTAGTATGGACATCGCAGTTAAGCAATTCTACGAACGGTACATTGACCGGCTGATTGAGGCTGAAAAAAAGGGCGAAGTCGAATATCAGGCAGTAAAAGATGGATTTTTTCTACAACTAGAAGAGCATCTTGACCACGCGCAAAGGCTCAATGATATTGTGGCAGATTTGAAAAGCGTTAGCCAACGCTTATTCTTTATTGATGACCGTATTAAAGAACGGGCTAACTCTACTTATAAGGATATTCCTGCTCAGTTAAAGGGAATGGGCGACATGCTTAAATCGGCATTCGAGAAAATGGATTTGAGCATAAAGAATGAAGATTGTAAAGAAGCTTGCAAGTATGTTGTAATTCAAGCTGAAATCATCAGTGAGTATCTTTTTGCTGAGTTTGACCTTATCAATACTTGGATTAAGCCCGATGCTGCTCGTGCGGTAAAATATGGCCTTAAAAAGAGCGGAAAAGGGGTTTGGTATGTAACGACTTGGTTTAAATTAACAGCTGCTCGCGACTTCTGTAACCACACTTGGGATGACGGCATCATCAATATCGTTAAGGATATTCGTGATTATGGTAGCCACGGTTATCACGAATCAGATTTAAAAAAACAAGCTGCAGATGTAGTAATTGTATCTAAGGATTATAAACGTTACTTTAATGAATGGTTTAAATTTATTTTAGCAGTTAAAACAAAGTTGTATTCCAACATCTTAGTAGCCACCGCGCCCGCTACCGCCACCGCGCCCGCTACCGCCACCGCGCCCGCTACCGCCACCGCGCCCGCTACCGCCACCGCGCCCGCTACCGCCACCGCGCCCGCTAACGCCACCGCGC
>Ga0164304_10000013_pt1 | contig 127797 bp, 102 predicted proteins | sample Whisoiple_217_MG_FD_110216 | JGI IMG/M metagenome (GOLD analysis project Ga0164304, IMG submission 110216) | Soil microbial communities amended with pyrogenic organic matter from upstate New York, USA - Whitman soil sample_217_MG | ecosystem: Environmental > Terrestrial > Soil > Agricultural...
TACATTGCAACGGTCTGTTCGCGCATGGTAAAAGCAGGATTGAAGGGGTCAGATACTTCAAACCTAGCCTGTTCTTGCCGAACAGACTTTTTTTATGCCCTTACTACTCCGCAACTTGGGTTAAGGTAGTAAATCCTATCAACAGAATTACTGCTGCGGGCGAGATGCTTCGCTAACGCTCAGCATGACGTTCTTTTTTCTTTAAAATGACGTTCTATTATTAATCATTGCTGTTCAGACCAGCATTTCCTGGCGCAGGGAGTTCAGGAAGCAGTCGAAATAGAGCGGGTATTCCTGGTGCTTGAGTCGGGCGGCGTAATACTGGATATATAGCCCCTCGGGCCCGACGCGCACACTGCGCAGCTGGCCCCCGCTCAGGTAGGGCTTGGCAGCCCAGCCGGCCATCACCTTTACGCCCATGCCGGCCTTTACCAGCTCGATGGACGCCTCGGTGAGGGGCACCACGCTAACGGCGGCCGGCTCCACGCCCGCCGGGGCCAGCAGGCGCTGGTAGAGAATGACGCTGGACAGGGGCAGCGAATAAATAATGATAGTTTCAGTCGCGAAATCCTCCGCCGTCACATAGGGGCGGTTTTCCCAGCAGTGGCCGGCCGGCACCAGCGCCCGCAGCTCGTCGTTGAACAGGGGGATGTACTCGATGTTGGAGTCGGGAATGGGGTCGTTGGTAATGACGACGTCGACGTTGCCGCTGCGCAGGCGCGGCAGGGGGTTGTTGGTGGCCTCGAAGTCGATGCGCAGCTGCACGTGTGGGAAGTCGCGGGCGAAGGTTTTCATCATGCCCGGCAGCCAGTGGTAGCTGGTGTAGCACTCGGTGCTGAGGCGCAGCACGCCCTTCTCGCCGCCTATCATTTCCTTGATTTCGGCCTGGGTGCGGCCCCAGCGGCCTAGGATGTCGTGGGCGGCGTCGAGCACCTTCTCCCCCACCGGCGTCAGCACCAGCTTTTTGTTGATGCGGTAAAAGATGGGCGCACCGAGCTGCATCTCGGCTTCTTTCAGTTGGTGGCTCAGGGCCGAGGGCGTAAGGTGGAGCGTGTCGATGGCGCGGGCAATACTGCCTTCTTCCACAATGGCGCGCACCAGGCGCAGGTGACGGATTTCCATAACAAGGGCGGAAATAAACCAGGGACAGCACCACGAATTCGGCGCAGCCGAAAGTAGCCAGAAAGCCGCCTCGGGTTGCGTCCGGCGGCGCCTTAGCAAAAGTACCGCTCCGGGGCCCGTCCGGGCAGATTAATATTTTTCAGGACGACGCTGAAAATAATTCATTCAACTTTTTTTCGAGCCCCAGGCAACGCTTCGAAAAGCAAAAGCGCCTATTAGGCCAAAGGAAGCAATCTGAAGCTAGTTGAAAATTCTTCAGCTCTTCCCTGAAAAAAAGTCGCTTTTCTGGCGTGGTGCCGCCGCCCACCTTTGCATCATCCAACTGACACCAGCCATGAAACAGTACGCCCCGCACGCTCCCCCTCCTACCCCCACGTCCGTCATCAAGGCCCGCCCGGCGGCTTAAAGCCCGGCAAAACCAACCTCAAAACTCAACCACCCCTCTTCACCCTTTTTTCTTTTTCAATCATGCGTACCTCCCTCATCCTCCTCCTCGCTCTGGGCCTCACCACCGCTACCAACGCTCAAACCGCCATGCTGGTAGCCCCCTCCACCAGCACCGGCAGTGCAGTAACGCCTCCCGACCCCGGTGCTCGCCCCGAAGCCCGCGACCTCATTGCCCAGGTTCTCGAAACCGAGCTGGCCCAGCCTTCGATGGTGAAAAACAAAGCCAAGCTGGTGTACATCGACGTAAAAGGCGACGCCGCTACGGCCCGCGTAGAATACCAGCGCAGCCTGCCCACCAAGACTTTCTACTACCACCTCGTGCAGAAAGACGGCCAGTGGACGGTAACCGGCCGCGACGGCTACGCCCAGGTAAAAATGTAATTCCTGCCTTTCCACCCCAGGAAAAAGCCCCGGCTCCGGCCGGGGCTTTTTTGTTATTGCTCGCGCGGTGCGGGCCGGGGCTGCCAGGACGGCGCGCCACCGGCCACCCGGGGCCAGCCATCCACATACTCCAGCTTGTCGAGCAGCAGCACCCGGCGCGAGTAGCCCTCGGAGTCGTCGATGGCGTCGAAGGTGGGCTGACGGGGGCTGATGGCGTGGTAGGCAATCCAGTCGTCGCCGGCCGCATCAGTGATGATGCAATTGTGGCCAGGAGCGCGCCAGTACCCGTTTTCAGCCAGTAAGGTGGCGTAGGGGTTCTGGGTATGGGCCGCCAGCGTCTCGAAAGGGCCGGTGGCGTGGCGGGCGCGGGCCACCATCACGGCGTAGTGGGCGTGGGCGCCGCAGCAGTTGTCGCCGGAAAAGAAGAGGTAGTACCAGCCGTCGCGGTAGCGCACCCAGGCCGCTTCCACCAGGCGCTGGTAGTCGGCAGGGTCGTCGCTGGCGCTGGGGTGTATCAGGGCCTGGGGCACGCTGCCGGGCCGGAAGGACAGCCGGTCCTCGGCCAGCTCCTGCACCCAGATGGGTCCGAAGCCCGAGCCCCAGTACAGCAGGCGCTGCCCGGTGGCCGGGTCGTCAAAGGCCATCGGGTCGATGCAGGTGAAGCCCGGGCCGTTGAGCAAAGGCTGGCCCATGTCGACGAAGGGACCGGCTGGGCTGTCGGCCACGGCGGCGGCCAGGCTGAGCCGGTCCTTGCCGTCGGGCCGGGCCGAGTAGTACATGAAGTAGCGGCCCTCTTGCTCGCTCACGTGCGGCGCCCACAGCTTCTGGGTGCCCCGGGCCCAGCGGGGCTTGTCGGGCAGGCAGTCGCCGAGATACTCCCAGTGAATAAGGTCCTGGGAGCGGGCCACCTGCATGTTCACAATGACGCCGGCCCGCTTGGTTTGGGTGCCGTAGGCGTAGTACCAACCGTCGGAGGCCCGCAGCATAGCCGGGTCGGGAAAGTTGTCGTCGAGAATGGGGTTGGTGTAGGTGGACATTCAGTGGGCAGTGAGCAGTGAACCGTTAGCATCGAGCCGTGAGCAATGAGGCTGTTGATTTACGTCAGCTCTCGTCTTTGGTAGTTACTGGTAAGTTGTTTGTAAGCCCAAACGAGGTAGAGACGCATACTTGCGTCTCCGGGACTGTGCCATTTACACGTTTGGCATTAGCCGTTCAACGACCAGACGCAAGTATGCGTCTCTACATCCGCAACATTCAACTTACGTTCACGCAACGGCCGGCATATTTACCCATCTATGGCGCTGGTGGCAGCCGCCTTGGCCCACTGTTCACTGCTCACTATTCACTGCTAACTGTTTTCCATGCTTGCTCTTTTCCGCCCCGCGGCTCTCGTTCTTTCCCTGGCCGCCACGCTACCCGCCGTGGCTCAGTCGGCTTCTGAGCTGACTTACACCATCAGTATGGACCCGGCGGCCAACTCCAACGAATTTCAGGTGAAGCTGGAGCTGCCGGCGCTGGGCAAGGAGCAGGCCGTGTACCAGTTTGCGGCCACGGCGCCCGGCACCTACCAGGTAATGGACATGGGCCGCTTCGTGCGCAAGTTCGAAGCCTTCGATGCCAAGGGCAAGGCCCTGCCCAGCAAGCAGATTTCACCCAACCAATGGCAGCTGGAAAGCCCGGAGCAAACCCGCGAAATCCGCTACACCATCGCCGAAACCTGGGATACGCCGGTGCAGGAACACAACCTCTACCACATGTGCGGCTCCTCGCTCGAAACCGACCATGCGCTGATTAACGGGCAGACGGTGCTGGGCTACCCCCAGGGCTGGCAGGCCCGCCCCCTGCGCCTGAAGCTCAACTACCCCAAGGACTGGAAAGCCGGCTCGGCTTTGGTGCCCGACAAGCAGGGCTTCTACCACGCCAAAAACTACGACCACGCCGTGGATTCGCCCATTCTGCTGGGCCGCCTCACTGAGGCCAGCACCAAGCTGGGCGACGCGGAAGTGGCCCTGTACTGCTACTCCAAAACCGACCAGGTGAAGGCCAAGCCTCTGCTCAACTACATGCAGAAAATGCTGGGCGCGGCCCAGGCCTTCCTGGGCGGGCAGCTGCCGGTGAAGCGCTACGCCTTCCTCTACCACTTTGAAGACGAAGACCACGGCGCCTGGGAGCATTCCTACAGCTCGGAGTACACCCTGAAGGAGCGGCCCCTGACCGACGGCTCGGCCCAGGCCATTACCGACATGGCGGCCCACGAGTTTTTCCACATCGTGACGCCGCTCAACATCCACTCCGAAATCATTCAGCAGTTCAACTTCGTGCAGCCCACCGGCTCGCAGCACCTGTGGCTGTACGAGGGCGTGACGGAGTGGGCTGCCCACACCATGCAGCTGCGCAGCGGCCTCATCAGCCTCGACGAGTACCTGACCACGCTGCACAACAAGGAGAACTTCGAGCGCACCCAGACCGACACCACCTACAGCCTGGCCCGCCTCGGCATGAATTCATTTTCCGACGAAGGGCAGGCTCAGTACATCAACATCTACCAGCGCGGCGCCCTCACCGCCACCCTGCTCGACCTGCGCCTGCTGCAGCTTTCGGGCGGCAAGCGCGGCCTGCGCGAAGTGCTGCTGGAGCTCACCAAGCTCTACGGCCCCGACAAGCCCTTTAGCGAGCAGAACTTCTTCGCCGAGTTCACCCGCATGACCTACCCCGAAATCGGCGACTTTTTCCAGCGCTACGTGCAAAATGCCGAGCCTCTGCCCCTGCAGGAATACTTTGCCAACGTGGGCATCAACTACACCCGCGCCCAGGCTACGGGCAAGCAGGAGGCCCGCCTCGGGCTGAGCATGGGCCAGCGCGACGGCAAAATCGTCTTCACCCAGGTAGCCCCCGAGCTGAAAGCCTGCGGCATTGCCGAGGGCGACGAGCCCGTGGCTTACCAAGGCATAGCGCTATCACCTAACAGCATGGGCGCCATCCTGAAACAGATTCAGGAAAGCAAGCCGGGACAGAGCTACGAAATGACCATTCGCCACGACGGCAAGGAGAAGAAAGTGAGCTGCAAGCTGCTGGGCCGGGCCGAGGTGAAGCGCTTTGTATTCGAGCCCAACCCCACCGCCACGCCCGCCCAGCTGGCTCTGCGCCAGGTATGGATGAAGAATATGTAGGTTCTCGCCAGCGGCTGCTGAAGCAAACACATAAGTACGCCATTCTGAAAAAGCACGTCATGCTGAGCGTCAGCGAAGCATCTTGCCAGGGGAAGTAATTACAATCGGCTAACGATTATTGATTACTGCCGCACGCGAGACGCTTCGGCTTCGCTCAGCATGACGTTCTTTTTGCGTGTTCTTGTGTAGGCTGGTGCCTTGATACTACTACCCCAGCACCTCATCAATTAGCCCATACTCTTTAGCTTCATCAGCGCGCAGCCAGTAGTCGCGGTCGGAGTCGTGGTGGATTTGCTCGTGGGTTTTGCCGGTGTGGCGGGCGAAGATGTCGTACAGCTCCTGGCGCACTTTCAGGATTTCGCGGGCCGAAATCTCAATGTCGGCCGAGGGGCCCTGGGCCCCGCCGGAGGGCTGGTGAATCATGACGCGGGCATGGGGCAGGGCCGAGCGTTTGCCGGCGGCCCCGCCCGCCAGCAGCAGCGCGCCGAAGGAGGCCGCCAGGCCAGTGCAAATAGTGGAAACGTCGGGGCTCACCATCTGCATGGTGTCGTAGATGCCCAGGCCGGCATACACCGAGCCACCGGGCGAGTTGACGTAGAGGCGGATGTCCTTCTTGGCATCAGCCGATTCCAGGAAGAGCAGCTGGGCAATGATGATGTTGGCAATGTTGTCGTCGACGGCCTGGCCCAGGAAGATAATGCGGTCCATCATCAGGCGCGAAAACACGTCGATTTCGGCAAAGCGCGTGGGCCGCTCCTCAATCACAGAGCGCGTCATGTTTTGGATAAACGGCCGGGCCTGCCCTTCTACGTAGCGCTGGTAGTGGTCGAGGCGGCTGCCGCTCAGGCCCTGGCCGTGCACAGCAAACTTGCGAAATTCTGCTGCTGGAAGCATAAGAAATGAGTTTAATGGGTGGGAAAATTGGGGAAAGCTTCGCCAGGCCTGCAGCATGCAGGCGCGCAAAAACCCTTTTGATGTTGGTGAGTGCGGTAATACTACCAGCTCAGCAGGCGGCGCAGCCAGTTGGGCCGGCTGGGGTATAGCTGGGCGTGAATGGCATTTAGCTCAGCCCGCAGCTGGCGGCGGCCGGCGGCGCGGATGCCGACATAGAGCTGGCGCTGGGCCTGGGCGTCAGCGTCAAGCTCGGCATCGAGCAGGCGTTGGACTTGCCAGTCGGGCGCACCCGCCGGCTGAGGCTGACCCAGCAGCTGGGCTTCGATGCGGTGCAGACGGTCGAGCTCGGGGCGCATGGCTTAGGCAAATAAGGTTTCGCGCACGGCAGTGCGAACAGCCTGGCGCAGCCGCTCTAGGCACTTGAACTTCTGCACCGTGGCCGAGCGCACGCTGCCGTAGCCGTGGGTGGCTGCAATCTGCTCCAGCGGCTGCTGGAAGTAGTAGAAGCTGAGCAGAATGCTTTTGCAGCGCTCACCTAGCTGCTCCAGGTAAGCCAGCACGGGCAGGGTTTCCGGGGCGTCCGCCGTGTCGGCTACGTCCTCATGCTCTGCACCCAGGCTGGCATGGGGCTGCTGCTGGCGGCGCTGCAGCTCACGCCGCCACAGGTTGCGGCTCACGCTCACGAGGTAGGTGCCGGCCGACGACGTCAGCACCAGCTGGCCGGCCACTGTTTTCTCGTAGAACAGCACCAGCGCGTCCTGAAATACGTCGCGCGCATCCTCATCGGTGCCGCCCTGGCGCTGCACCAGCCGCTGCACCTGGGGGAAGGTGTGGCGGTAGAGCCGCATCAAAGTGTGGGTACGGTCGGCCAGTAGGGCGGGGCGCAGGTCGGCGGTTGGGCGGGCGGGGGCGGACAGGAAGCTCATAGCAGCGGGCGTTTCACCTATTAATCAGCATTTGCACCGGATATCACCGCCGGTCAGGCCAAAAAGACCAGGAATTTTCCGGAAGTACGCTTCGCTGGCCAATAATGCCATAAAACAAAGCCCCGGCTGCAGTGCAACCGGGACTTGAAAGTGTGAGTGTAGCCTGCCTTAGTTCGGCATGGGCGGGAAGAACTCCTCATCGGCTGTGGGGCCGTAGATGCCGGGCAGGGGCACGTCGAGCAGGCGCAGGTACACGCTGAGCTGGCCGCGGTGGTGGATGCAGTGGTTGATGAGGTGGCGCACAATCTGGGTGCGCGGGTGCTGCAGAATGATGTATTCGCCATGGCGCAGGGCCCAGGTCTGCTCAAAGTCTTCGGCCAAGGCTTCGCGCAAGGCTGCCTGAGCATCCTCCCCGCCGGCGTCGAGGTGGCGCAGTAGCTCTTCGGTGCTAGCGGGCCGGGTGCGGTGGTCGGCAGCGTAGTTGGCTAGGTCGTACTCCGTGGTGCGCATGGTGCTGGCGATGTTGCCGAGCAGGTCGGCCACGTGCGACGCCAGGTGGCCCAGGCTCATGGACTTGGCATGAGGCTGCCAGTCGAAACGGTCGGTGGGCACGCGCTCAAGCACGCGGCGGGTGAGCAGCAGCTCGTGGGCGAGCTCGGGCAAAAAGGCTTGCGCCTGGGGCGCGGGGGCAAGGGCAGTCAGCATAGCCGAAGTGGGGTTTGTTGGATGATGCGACAAAGCTCCGGGCCAGCTATGACAGCCCTATGTCAGCAGCAAAAATTGCCCTATGACTTTTTTTCATCATTAATGCTCCCCTATCCCGCACCAGCCAGAGCCAGCCCTATGGCAGGCTGGATTAGCCGAAATGCTCGTAGGCTTCGCGGGCTTTTACGCGCAGCGCCTCCTGCAAAGCAGGCGGGCTTACGGGACTGACCAGCGGGCCAAACAGCAGCAGCCAGCGGGCCAGGTTGTCGAGGCAGCCGGTCAGGAACGTGATTTCGACGCTGCCGTCGGGCAGCGCCCGCTCCTGCGTCCAGCCGAAGTGGTACTTGTTTTCCTGCACCTGTCCCAGGGCCGCAGGCGCAAAGCGCACCACTGCGGCGTAGGCCTGGCGCCGCCCGGCCTGCTCAGCCCAGTAAGAGGCCAGCGTTTCGGGGCGGGGCGCAAACTGCTCGGCGCGCACCTGCAAATTCGCAATGCGGTCGAGGCGGAAGTCGCGAAACTCCTGGCGCAGGCGGCAGTAGGCCACCACGTGCCAGTATTGGCCGAAATACACGGCAATAGGCTCAACGTCGCGCTCGGTGGCCGTGCCCTGATGTCCGGCGCGATAGTGCAGCGTCACCACGCGGTGCTCGGCAATGCTGCCCAATAGCTGTTGGTGGATGCTGGCGGCAAGCGGCGCGATGCTGCGGGCCCGGCCCCGGCCGGGCAGAACGGTGATGCGCGGACTCAGGGCTTCGAGGTAGTCGCGGTCGGGGCGGCGCAGCACGGCCCGCAGCTTGTCCATGGCCGCGGTGCTGAGGCGGGCGGTGGCCTCGTCGGTCAGCCGGGCCACGAGCTGCTCGGCCATGAGCAGGGCCGTGGCTTCTTCGCGGCTGAACATCACCGGCGGCAGGCGGTAGCCTTCGGCCAGCGAATAGCCAACCCCGGCTTCACCACACAAGGGCACGCCGGCTTCTTCGAGGGTGCGCAGGTCGCGGTACACGGTGCGCAGGCTCACGCCGTAGCGCTCGGCCAGCTCCTGGCCTTTCACCACGCGCCGGGCCTGCAATTGCACCAGAATGGAGGTGATGCGGTCGAAGCGGTTCATGGCCGGCAAAGTAACAGCGCCACCGCGGGTTCGTGCCGGACCAAATCTGACCTGGGCTCGTAAGGACGGAGGTGAGTCCTCCCCTGCTTCTGCTTCACGTGGCCACGACCTGGCCCCTGCCCGGCCTGGGCCTGCTGGCATTATCGGATGCGGCCACGCCGCACTTGTCAAGCTTCCCGCTGCACACCGCGCTGGCAGTCGAAGCCCGGCTGCCCGACGGCACCCGGCTGAGCGGTACGGCTACGGTGGAAGAAGTAAGCCGCGGCGCCCAGCCGGAGCGTGCGTTGCTGCTAGACCTGGCCGGCCCCACAGAGCTGCCGCCCGGCACGGAAATTTGGCAGCTCGAGGTGATGGATGCCCTTGCGCTTCTTTAATCAGCCTTAATTGGCCCGCTGGATGCTGCCGCCCCCGCTGGACTGGGATTTGAGCACCCGGGCATTGCCCTTATATCGCAGGTCGGCGGCCCCGCTGACGCTGGCGCTTAGCTCGCCATCGACGTTGATGTTGGCATCGGCGGCCCCGCTGGCGTCAACCTCGGCAGTGGTGCTGTGCAAGCCAAAGGCCTTATAGTCGGCGCCCCCACTGACCGACACCGTCTGCCGCTCGGTGCGGCCTGACAGGCGCAGGTCGGAGCCGCCGCTGGCATTGGCCGTAAGGGTCTTGGTATTCAAGGCAAGGGTAATGTCCGAACCGCCGCTGGCCGTGAGCTGGAAGCTGTCCGCTTTCAGCGTCGACTGGCCGTAGACGTCGGAGCCGCCGCTGGCATCGAGGCCATCCAGGCGCGGCGCAGTTACGTGCACCTTAACCGGGCCCTTATTCTTGAACATATTTTTGAGAGAATACCCTTTCTCCCAGCCAATCACCAGGGCATTGCCTTTCACTTCAGTTTTGAGGTGGCTCAGCACCTCATTGTCGGCCTCCACTACCACGCTGGTGCTGCTGCCCTGAGTTAGGTACAGGTCGATACCGCCGCCTACCTGCACCCGCTGGAAGGTGCCGGGCGTGCGCGACTGTTTAGTTTGGGCCAGGGCGGTGGAGCCAGCGGTGGCGGCAGTGAGCAGGGCAAGCAGCAAGTATTTCACGGGTGTTAGAAGTTTAGAAGTGAAGCGTCGATAGCAGAGATGCACGGCAAGGCATCGGCGTTGTCCGAGGCCGGTATTTTTTAGCTGAGAGAATGCACATTCAGCTTTGACCCGAAGCGCAGCAAGCATCCTACAGACGAAAAAAGATAAATTTTTCGTCATTTTTTGCCAAAGCCTTGCGTAGGGCCGGGTTACTTGCTACATTGCCGCACTTCCACCGCCCCCTACCCCCCTGAGTGAGGCGTTAAACGACCGGCGTTTTTCCGGTGCCACCCTATCACCGCAGCTTCGGCTGCCCGTGAACCTCAGGCTTCCTGCACGGCAGGCAACCCGTTGTTCGCAATGCACGCGTACTGCTGGCCGGCTTCCGGCGCCGACGCGTTTTCTACCCTTTGCGTCCTCGGTACGCGGCTGTCTGCAGCAGCTGCGGCTGAAACCGACCTATCGGCGGTTTCGCGTTTTTTACTTTTTAGGTTTCGCCTTGCTTACTGAGCTAGTAAGCTCATCGGCTGTGCTGCTGGCACGGCCCCGGAAACCTACGCCCCAGCTGCTTGCCGTGCCCCTGCTGCCTTCGATAGGCAGGCTGCCGCGTGCGCGGGCTGCAGCTGGACTGCTTGCGCCAGCCTCTGCGCTGGCAAGCAAGCATCCGGGCCCTAGCCGAAAAGCCCCACTGCAAGAGAGTAGGCACCTTTCTCATTTTGTAAACTTAAATCCCACCAACCATCATGGGCTTTCTTGGACTCATTCCAGCCGACGAGCTGGCCGCCGCTTACAACACCCAAACCAAAACCCTCACCCTGTTTGCCGAAGGCAAAGTGCAGGACTACACCTACGGCATCAGCTTCGAGCAGGTGCCGCTAATGGGTGGCCTGAAGTTTCGCCTGGAGGGCTGGACGGGCCCGCTGCACGACCCGGTGACGTATTCGCCCTACAGCCACGAGCAGGCCTTCAGCCTGCAGCTGCCCTCGCCGGTGGCCCCGTCGGGCAAGGTGATTATCGTAGATGCCAACCACCCCGAGGGCGTGGCCGTGGAAGTACGCTTCCTGGGCCTGGCCGAGCCCGAAGCGGCTCCCAGACAGCTAGCGGGCGCGGCTGCTCCCAGCCCGGTAGCCGGGCAGGAACAGTTGAACGTGCTGTTTAAAATGCCCTTCATGATTAAAGAAGCGGCCAGCGTACCGCAAGGAGGCCGCGTCAGCATCAAGTTCGACCCCACCATGCTGCAGCTGCAGCAGGCCGGCATCGAAGGCGGCAATATTGCCTGGACGCTCAACTCGCTGCAAACCGGCGACACCCAGGTGGTAGTGAGCGTGTTCGGCGGCATTGCCCAATACGTGCTGCAGAAGGTGTACGACGTGCGCATCTTCGTGCTGGAGCAGGCCCAAAACAGCGCGCCGGCGCCGCAAGCCATTCTGAGCTTCCTGGGCCGGGTGAACATCGCCGTGCGCCTGGTGCAGGACCAGTACCCCGATGCCGAGCTGTACGAGGTGGAAGCGCTGCCGCCCAGCCCCCGCCCCTGCTCCGGCCCCAACGAGCTGTCGAAGCTGAAGGTGGTGTTCCGCGCCGGTAAGGGCACGGCCATTATCGAGTCGACGGGTTGGGGCACCTTTGGGCCAGTGCAGTACATTCCCCAGCCGTGGATGGAAGACCAAGTAATTGCCTGGCCTGTGCAGATGGAAGCCACCGAGGCCGATTCGCTGATGAAAAAAGCGGGCTATACCGGCACCTACGGTGCCATGACGCTGCGTAAGCCACTCTACCCCGGCATCGTGCAGCCCTACTACATCTTCTCGATGAACAGCGGGCAGTATGTCTTTGTGGGCGTCAACGACAAAAAGGTGACCGTCAACCCCGTAGGGCAGGCTATTCCCGTAAGCGAAGGCAGCGAGGTAAGCCAGGCCCAAGACGCCTAAAAATTCAACTTAACTAACTGAATTCGCGGCTTAATACTACACCCGGTGGGCACTGCCCGCCGGGTGTTTTTGCTTATCCGAATACCCGCTAATTCATTGCGCGGGCGGTACCCTCGCTGCGTCCTTCCGGCTGCACGGACGCCGGCCGTCCTTGGTAGCGCAGCTCGCCGCCGCTGGCAACTTGATAATACAGCTCCTCGAGGGCACTCACATCGGCGCTGCCGCTGCCGTTGATTTTGATACGAGTACCGGCTGTTTTCAGCTCAAAGCCCTGCAGGTAGCCGCCGCTGCCCACGGTAGCCGTGTGGCGGCGGACGCGCCCGGTCAGGCGCACCGTACACTCGCCCGAGCCACCACCTTTTTTATTGATGAAAGTGCCGAGGCGCTGCGCATTGAGCCGCAAAGTCACCGTCGAGCCACTGGCGGCACTCAGCCGGAAGCTGCCCGCAGTGAGTGTGGTACGCCCGTAAACATTGGCACCGGCGACGTCCAGCTCCGTGAGGCGGGGGCAGGTAATGTACAGCTTCACCGTGGGGCCGTCCAGCAAGCCCGTCATTTGAAGGGCCTTCGCCACATCCCAGGTATTGCGCAGCGTGCTGTCCTGCACTGCGAGGCCGACGAGCGGCTGCAGCTGCTCTGGCAGCTCCACCTCGACGGACTGCACGGGTCCCTGGGAAAGGTAGACGTCCACATCGTGCAGCTCAACCTTCGTGAACCGCGGCAGCTCACGCGCTACTTTCAGCTGAGCATAGGTGGTAAAGACGCTCATGACCAGAACTAATAAGAGCACGTAGCGCATACAGCGAAGCAGGAATAAGCGGTGAAGGTAGCGGCCCCGGCTTCCCCAGGCTACTCAAACCAGTATACCGTGAAGGTGGTACCCTCGCCGGCCGTGCTGCTGACCTCGATATGGCCGCCGTGGCTTTTGACGATGCGCTGCACCAGGTAAAGCCCTACGCCGGCGCCGCTGATGTGGGGGTGCTGGCGCTCGAATAGCTGGAACACGGCGTCGTCGTTGTTGCGCAGGTCCATGCCCAGGCCGTTGTCCTGCACGGTGAGGCGGGGCCGGCCGCTGGAGCCCACGCTGCTGCTGACAACCAGATGGGGTGCCCTCTCGGGGTGTGCAAACTTCAGGGCGTTGCTGAGCAGGTTGTGCAGCACGCTGCGCAGGTTGGCCCGCCCGTAGAGCAGAGAAGGCGCGGCGCTGAAGTCGAGCTCAATGACGGCCTGGGCTTCTTCCACCTGGGCTCGTAGGCCCAACAGTACTTCGTCGGCCACGCTGCCTAGGTCAATGGCCTCGGCCGGAGCGGCCAACTGGCGCTGCTGCTGCACGGTATCGGCCAGGTCGCGCAGGGTGCGGTCGAGCTGGCTTAGCGCGTCGTCGACCATGCCTAGCATCGTTTCCTGCTCATCGTCGTTGAAGGTGGCGCTGCGGCGCAGCTCGTTGAAAAGGCCGCGCAGGTTATTGAGGGGCTGGGTAAGGTCGTGCGAGGCGGCGTACACGAAGGTGTCGAGGTCGCGGTTGGTGCGGGCCAGCTCGTCGTACTGCGTTTGCAGCACTTCGCGCAGCTGGTGCTGGTCGTCCACATCGGTGCAGGCGCCAAACCAGCGCGGGCCGCGGGTGTCGGTCAGCTGCCGGGCCCGGATGATGTGCCAGCGGTACTGCCCGTCGTGGCGGCGCATGCGGAACAGGCCTTCGTAGGCCTCGCCGGTGGCCACGCACTGCACCCAGCGGCGGGCGGCGGCGGCCTGCTCGCTGGGGTCGAGCAAGGACACCCAGCCGGTCGGGCCCAGCTCGTCGGGCGACACGCCGGTGTAATCGGCCGTGTGCTGATTGTAGTAGTCGATAAACCCTTCGGCCGTGGCCGTCCAGATAAGCTGGGGGATGCTGTCGGCCAGGAAGCGCAGCTCGGCCTCGCCCCGGCGCAGGGCATCGGCCAGCTCGCGCTGGTCGTGCACCTCCGTCACGGCCCCGTGCCAGAACACGGGCTGGTCGGGGGCGTGCAGCTCGGGCAGGGCGCGGCTCAGCAGCCAGCGGTACTGGCCGTCGTGGCGGCGCAGGCGGTACTCGTAGCTCCAGCCGATGCCGGCGGCGCGGGCGGCATCGGACTGGTACAGCACCCGCAGCCGGTCGTCGGGGTGAATGAGCAGCGGCCACATGGCGTTCAGGTCGGCCGTGGGCGGCTGGCCGGTGAAGTAGTACCACTGCGGGCTTACGTACTCGAACTTGCCCTGGGCATCGACGGTGAAAGTGATTTGCGGGGCCGTTTCGGTGAGCACGCGCAAGCGGGCGTCGAGGCGGCGCGTTTCGATGGCCAGCTCGTTGGCCCGCTGCCGGGCCTGCTCCTGCCGGGTTACGTCGGTGGCAAATACCAGCAGGCCGCGCACCTGGTTGTGCTCGTCGCGCAGGGGCTGCAGGGAAATATCGAAGAAGCTAATGGCCACTTCTTCTTCCGCATCCGACACGGGGCGCTTCAGGCCGTAAGCGCTGGCCACGAAGCCCCGGCCCGAGCTGTATACCTGCTGCATCACCTCCAGCAGGTCGGCGGGCAATACGCCGGACAGGGCCGTGAGGGCCTCCCCCGGCTGGGCCTGGCTGCCCAGCAGCTCCTGCATGGGCGTGTTGATAAACTCATAGCGCAGCTCCGGCCCCAGTAGGGTGGCAATGCAGGCCGGCACGTGGCGCAGTATTTCCTGAAACTCCAGGTCCTGCACCCGCAGCTGCTCGGCCAGCTGCCCCGCCGGGCGCAATTTGATGGAAGGCTTGGTAGCCGGCGCAGGTACGGCCTGGGCCGAGCACAGCACGTAGCGCTGCCCCGCGCCCGGCGCCACCCGAAACTGCGGCTGCCACCAGGTGGGCGGCCCGGCCGGCGCCAGGTACTGCACTGGCGGCAACAGCGGCAGCGGAGCCGGGATGGCTGCTAACGCCGCTTCAGCACCTTCACACCAAGCCTGCCCTAAGGCCGCAAAAGGATTCGCTTCGGCCAAGTGCACCCCCTCCACCGCGGCCGCCGTGGTGCCAGCCAGGGTGAGCAGCGCTTCGGAGGCCGCCAGCACATGACCGTTGTCGGACAATACCACTGCTGGCAGGGGCTGAGCCGAAAACAGAAATGCAAAGTCGGAGGGCGCGAGAAGCATCGGCAAAAAGGAAAGGAGGCCGAATTGAAAGAGTCATCTGGGGCATACAGCATAGGCTTGGCCTACTTCTGCATCCCCATCTGCTTCTAACTAAGCAGCTTTTTAGGTTTTAAAGGATGTGCTGTCAGCTAATTGGCTGTTTCAGCAGGGGAGTGCGAAGAGGCAGGACCAAAAACGGCCTGTCGCAGCAGGTCGAGTAGCAGGGAATCGGCAATGGTAAGCGAGTCCGGATTTGCCGGGGCCTCGTTTGGCGAGAAAAAGCCCTGAAGTTCGGTAAAGGCCGCCGACTCCAGCGGATGGAATGCCATGGACCAGCCTTCGAAGCTGCGGGCCGCAATGGGCCGGTCGGCTAGCTTGGTCACGTTAGAATGCCGCCCATCCTGGGCAATTTTCTCATATAGCGGATGAATTACCTCAGCTTCGCCCTCAATGAGCTGGGCAATGTTGCCGTGGCTATAGAACAGTACCCCAGTCACGTCGTGCCGCGCATTGTCGCGGCGGCACTGGGCCAGCAGCTCCTGCAGGTCCTCGTCGGAAAGCGGCCGCACGGCGCGGCTCATATAGATAAGGTGAATCACTGGAAACAGAATGGAAAGAGGAAAGTAAGGCAAGATACGGCCGGGCGGCCTTCCATTCGTAGGTACACCATCTATCCGAGCAGGCAGCGGGACTCAGCTTTTAACGAACAAGGCCCGGTCGCGAATGCGGCCGGGCCTTGCCTGATACGATAGAGAAAGGAGGTCTACTTTGTAGTAGGTTCCTCACCCTGCTGCCTGTGGCTGAGCGTCGTTCTAATATAGTGGTGCCACGACTAAAAAGTCGTGGCACCACTACGGGAAGGAAGTTACTCAAGCACGATTTTACGCGTCAGTACCTCGTTGCCAACCTGCACGCGCAGGGTGTAGAGGCCAGCTGCGAGGCCGCGGGTGCTGAGTGTGTGCTCAGCGACGCCGGAGGCCAAAATTTTGCTGCTAACCACCTGGCCCAGGGCATTGAGCAGGGTAGCCTGACCGCCGCTGCGGGCCGCCAGGTGCAGCGTGAGCTGGCCGCTGCTGCTGGGGTTGGGGTACACCAGCAAGGCGTCGGTTTCAGTGCGGGTGCGGGTGCCCAGCAGCATGTTGGTCACGGTGAAGGCACCGCTCAGGGTGTTATTGCCGAAGCCGGCCACGGCCACGTAGTAGCGCTGGCCTACCGTGAGGCCGCTGAGGCTGACACTGCCAATGGACTGGTTGGCGCCGGCACTCTGCTGGCAGCTTACCAGCGTGAAGCGGGTAGAGCAGCTGGCGGCGGTGTACACGCGCACCATGCCGGCCGGGGCACCGGTAAAGCTAAGCTGGGCCGTGCTGCCGGTCGCAGTCAGCTCAAACCACACGTCGCGCGGGGCCGTGGCATTGGAGCACGAGGGCTGGGTGATGCCCGCCAGCGCCGTGGTAGTAGCGCCCGCCGTGGTGCTGCTGACAGTGCTGCCGGGGGCCAGCACCAGCGCGCCGCAAGGGTCGTCGTTGGCCGGCACCGGCGCCGGGGTAGTCACGCACAGCAGGAAGCTGGCCGAGGCCCCTACGGGCGTGCCAGCCGCTGGGTAGATGCGGATGAAGTAGGTGGTACCCACCGTGAGGTTAGTCAGCTGAGCATTGCGCGGGTTGTTGGGCCCTACCGTATTGCAGTAGATGCTGGTAGAGGTGGCGCAGGCGCCCGAGCGCACGTCCAGAATGCCGTTGAACTGCGCCGACAGCCCCACTACGTGGGTGGCCGCGGTGGCTGTGAAGCTGTACCACACATCCGGCGCCGCGGCAATGCCTTGGCCGCAGTTGGCGGTGGGCGCCAGGCTCTGGGTGGCCGCGGCTACGCTGCCGGCGGTGGGCGTGCTGCAGTCGGCCGTCACGGGTACGCTGATAGCCGAGGCGCAGTCGTCGTTAGCGGGCAGCACCGGGGCCGGCGACACGCAGATGGTGAAGGCCGCGGCCGAGCCCACCGGCTGGTTGGGCTGCAGGCTGTACACCCGCAGCAGGTAGGTAGTGCCGGCAGTAAGGCCGTTAATCTGGCGGCTGGAGCTGGCGCGGGCCACGTAGGTACCGCAGCTCAGGCTGGTGGAGCTGGCGCAGGTGCCAGTGCGCACGTCCACAATGGCTCCATCGAAGCCGGGCAGCAGAGTAACGACGTGCGAGCTGCCCGTAGCTACGAAGCTGTACCATACGTCGTTTGCGGTGTTGGCCAAGCCCGGGCCGCAGTTGGCCGTGGGCGCCAGGCTTTGCGTGGCCGCGGCCAGCGTGCCCTGGGTGGGCGCGCTGCAGTCGGGCGTAACGGGCACGGCCACCGCAGCAGCGCAGTTGTCGTTGGCCGGCGGGTTGGGTACGGGGGTCACGCACAGGGTAAAGCCGCTGGCATTGGCCGCCGGCGCCCCGCCGATGTAGTACACCCGCACGAAGTAGGTGTTACCTACCGTCAGGCCACCTACGGTGCGGGTTTGGACACCGGCCTGCTGCTGCCCGCAGAAGATGCTGGTGGAAGCAGCGCAGCTGCCCGAGCGTACGTCGAGCGTGGCGTTGAACTGGGAGTTGAGGGCAAGGTAGTGCGAGGTGCCCGTGGCCACGAAGCTGTACCACACGTCGGGGGCAGTCTGCAGGGGCAGGCCGCAGTTAGCCGTGGGCGCCAAGCTTTGGGTGGCACCCAGCACCGAGCCGGCCGTGGGGCTGCTGCAGTCGGCCGTTACGGGCAGGGCCAAGGCCGCAGCGCAGTTGTCGTTGGCCGGGGCCGGCGCAGTGGTGGTGAAGGTGCCGGCAGTGGCCGTCGACGAGCCGCTGGCGCAGTTGGCCACCACGCGCACCGTGTAAGTAGTGCCGGCCGTGAGGCCGCTCAGGTTTACGGGCGAGGCCGTCGGGTTGGGGGTGATGGTGGTGGCCGTACCACCCTGGGGCGTTACGGTGACGGTGTAGCTGCTGGCGCCCGTAGTGCCCGTGAAAGCCACCGAAGCCGTGGTGGCGGTGATATTGCCCACGCGCAGGTTGGTAACGGCGCCGCAGGAAGCCGGCGCGCCAATGGTAATGAGGTAGTCCTCGGTCTGTCCGCTGGTGAAGCTGGTGCAGGCGTCGTTGGCGCGGATGGGCTGGCCGCCGGTGCGGCTGCGGATGCGCAGGCGGGTGCTGCCCGGCAGGGCCGAAGCCGGCACCGTGAAGGTGGCCGTCACGGCCTGGTTGGCCGCGGCAATGCCCGCAATCTGGGTGTATTCCGTTGGGTCGAAGGTGCTGCTCTGGTCGTAGTCAATCCACATACCGATGGCGCCGCCCGAGGTGGTGTTCACCGTGATGGAGTAGGCCCCGCTGCCGCTGCTGAGAGTGGCGGTAGTGCTGCCCGAAGCCGGGAAGGTGGCGTAGGAGCTGCCGTTGGCGGTCTGGCAGTTGTTAGTGGTGTTGTTGAGCGTGGTGCCGGCAATGCTCACGGCGCTGATAAGCTGGTTGGGCGCGCAGCTGCCCCCGCCGAGGTTGGCTTCGCAGTAGCTGGCTGCGGTAGTGGAGAAGAATGTCGTGGCATCGGCCGAGGTCTGGCCATTGGCGCAGTTGGTTACCACGCTCACGATGTAGGAGTTGGGCGCCGTCAGACCAGTCAGGGTGATGGGTGAGTTGGTGCCGGTCACAATCTGGGGAGTGCCGCCCGACGCGGTGTACGTCACGGTGTAGCCGGTGGCGCCAGGTACGCCCTGGAAGTTGACGCGGGCCGTGGTGGCCGTGATGTTGTTGATGGTGACGTTGCGCGGTGCGGCGCAGGTAGAGCCCGGCACGAAGGTGTAGGTCTGCCCCGCTGCCGGTGCCACGCTGATGGTGGAAACCTCCGCCGTGGAGCTGGTGGCCGGGGCCGCCGACGCATTGCTCAAACTCAGGAAGCTGCCGCTGCCGCCACCGGCACCCGATAAGCCAATGGATGCCGAAGGCGCGGCGAGTGCCCCAGCCTCCGGACGGTACACAAACTCCACCACGTTGCTGCTCTCATACAAGCGCACCTGGAAGGAAATAGTCGCGGCGGTGGCTTGGCTGCCCCACTTCCAGTTCAGCCACTCAAAAGTGAACACCCGGTTCGGGGCCGAGCCGCTGACCTGGTAAGCCGCTTTGCTGCTGGCGTCGGTGCCGGCCAGGTCGTCCCACAGGGGCGCCACCAGTGGGCGGTCGGCGGGCGAGCCTAGGGCCAGCGAGTTGGCGGGCGAGGCAGTGGGTTGGGTGGCAAACGACAGAAAGCCGTTGGACGAGGCCACTACTGTGGTGTAGGGCTGCCCTTCGTAAGTGAAGACGAAGCCCAGCGGAATTGTGGCCGACACCGCCTCGTCGGCCTGCAGGGCCGCAACGGTAGTAGAGTTGGCCGGCAGCGGCGTAAACACGCCAGCCGAAGGCGTAAGGCCGTAAGCACTAACCTGGGCCCGAGCGGCGGCACCCGTAAAAAGCAGCACGAGGGAAAGCAGCACGGCGCGACAAGCAGCGCCCACGGCACTCGTTAAGTAGGGGTTTGGCATAAATTCGGTGAGGGTTGGGTGAGAAGAGGTTGAAATAAGAAAAATGCTATCCGAGACCCGTGCGCAGTGCAGGCCAGTCAAAGGTGCAGCCCGGCCACCGACGAGCCAAGCGCAATAGATGGTTGCGCCCCGCCAGCCGATTAATACAGCTCCCGGTTCGCCGGACGCTTGCTTGGATGCCACTAGCAGCCGCGGGTTTAGCGGTGACCTTCTTATTTTATTCCTGTCTTACCCCAGCCTTTATTTTTGAGCTTCGCTTCCTGCAAGCCCTCAGACAGTACCGCGCAGTCCTATTGTGTTTCCTTCTACCTTCGCCGCCATGCTCTCCCCTGCCGACACCACTCGCATCAGCAAATTCCTCAGCCTGGTGCTGCGCCACCAGCCCGAAACGCTGGGCATCACCCTGGATGAAAACGGCTGGACCGACGTACCCACGCTGCTCGGCGCCCTCGCCCTGCGCCAGATGGCGCTCAGTCCCGAGCAGCTGCGCCACGTGGTGGATACCAATAACAAGCAGCGCTTCGCACTCAGCCCGGACGGGCAGCGCATCCGGGCCAACCAAGGCCATTCGGTAGCGGTGGAGCTGGATTATGCCCCTAAGCTGCCGCCGGTCCGGCTTTTTCACGGCACTGCCACGCGCTACGTAGCCGACATTCTGACCGAAGGGCTGAATAAGCGCAGCCGCCACCACGTCCACCTCAGCGCTGACGCCGACACCGCCCGCAATGTAGGCCAGCGCCACGGCAAGCCTGTTATCCTGCTTGTTAAGGCCGGCGCGATGGCCGCCGCGGGCTTCACGTTTTACCAATCCACCAACGGCGTGTGGCTTACTGACCACGTTCCGCCGCAGTTCCTGTCGGTGGAGGCGTAAAAGGCCTGCTTAAAAAGCTTCACCAAAGGCCACATAAAAGCCCGTGCTGCCCTGGCCCACGGCGTAGTCGAAGCGCAGGTTCACGTTTTCTCGGCGGTCAACGAGCAGCCGCAGGCCCAGGCCGGCGCTGGGCTTGAGCTCGCCCAGGCCAAAGCCGCCCAGCGTGTGGGCCACCTGCCCGGCCCCGGCAAATCCTACCACTCCTAGCCGCCAGAACAGCGCCTGACGCAGCTCCACCTGGGCCGCGGCGTAGTGCTGGTCGCGGTAGCGGCCCCGGTAGTAGCCGCGCATGTCGGCATCGGAGCCCAGCAGGGCCAGCATGCGGAAGGGCGGCTCCCCGGTGTGAAACACGCCGGTCAGCTGCCCGGCCAGCAGCAGCTTGGGGCGCAGCCGCAGGTAGCGGCGCCCGTCCAGCTCGGTGCGGGTAAAGCGGAAGTCACTGCCCAGCGCGCCCCCAAAAAAGGTGTGGGCCAGGCGCAGGTAGCCCCGCCGCTGGGGGTTGAGCAGGTTGTCGCGGCCGTCGTACACCAGCTCGGCGCCGGCCCCGCTGCTCAGGCCGCCGCGGCTGCCGGCCACGGTGCCTTGCTCCAGGAGTCCGCCCGCTGCGGCCTCCACCGCATTCAGCTGCTGCAGCTGCACCCGCGGGCCGGCAAACACAAAGGGGCGCAGCTGCCGCAGCAGCGTGGCGCGCACGGCCAGCTGCCGGCTGCTGAGCAGCTCCTCCTGGCTATCGGGCGTGTGGTTGCCCACGCCCCAGTACAGCTCCGGGAACTGCTGCCAGCTCACCTGGCCCTGGCTCAGGTACTTCTCGTGCCGAAAGAGCAGCGTCCACTCTCCGGTGAGGATACGCTGACGGTTTTGGGTGAAGTTGACTTCCACCTTGGCGTTGGAGGTGCGCGTGAGGGTGTCTTCGGGGTAAAGGTGCAGCGTGAGTAGAGCCACCGCCCCAATGTACCAGCGCGTTTCGGGCGCGTAGCCGAACGCCGGCACCGGTAGGATGCCCACCCGGCGCGGGTGTAGGGTATCGGCCGGCGCCTGGGAGCTGGCGGCGGCTCCCTGAGTTAACAGGAGCGCAAGCAGAATGCAGGAAAGACGCCTCATGCCTGAGCTGGCTCAGCCGGTACTGCGCGGCGGCCCCGCAGCCAGGCCGCGGCACCCAGGCCCAGGGCCGCAATGAGCAGGCCCAGCGACTCGCGCCCCTCCTCTACCGTGGTGCCAGGGTTCATGGGTCCCGTGACGCCATCGAAGCGGCTGGGCCACCACCAGGCCGCCAGGGCCACATACGCCAGGGCCAGGCCCAGGGGTAGCCAGCGTGGCAGCGGCCGGGCCGTGGCGGCCCAGGCCATCACGGCGGCGGGCACCACGTACAGCGGCACCCACAGCCAGGGGTCGGGGTCGTTGAACTGCAGGTAGGCAAAAACCAGGTACATCAGGGCCAGGCCCGTGAACAGGTAGCGGTGGCGGCGCATAGGCAATACGTGGAGGCGAGGTAAAATCTACGCGGGCCGGCAGCAAAAGATGCCAATTCACCTATCACTGAACTAAGCTCATCCATAACTCCAGGCCGCAGCAGTGAGTAGAAGAAAGCCCGGCCCTGTGGCTTGGGTATTTTCTGCTGCTTTATGCCCACTCCTACCCTTTCGCTCCGCTCGGTTTTGCTTGCTCCGCTGCTGGCTGCGGCCCTCATCAGCTCCGTCACAGGCTGCTACAAGCTGCGCGGCCACTACGGCGGCCCCAAAACGTTTGAAGCCACTACCCGCCGCCTTGATGCAGGCGACGTGGCCGTGCCCACCGGCTACAAAGTGGAGGCCGTCGCGCAGGGCCTCACCTACCCCACCGGCGTGGCCTTCGATGCCCAGGGCACGCCCTACATTCTGGAGGCCGGCTACAGCTACGGCGAAGTATGGACGGCACCGCGCCTGCTGCGCCTTGAGGCCAACGGCCAGACCAAGGAGGTGTACACCGGCGGCAAAAACGGGCCCTGGACCGGCCTGGTGTTTCACGACGGCGCCTTTTATGTGTCGGAGGGCGGCAGCCTGGAGGGCGGCCGCATCCTGCGCATCACGCCCGCGGGCCAGATGTCGGTGGTGGTGGATAAGCTGCCCAGCCTCGGCGACCACCACACCAACGGCCCGGCCATCGGCACCGACGGCTACCTGTACTTCGGCCAGGGCAGCGCCACCAACTCCGGCGTGGTTGGGCCCGACAATGCCGACTTTGGCTGGCTGACGCGCAACGCAAAGTTCCACGACGTGCCCTGCGAAGACCTCACCTTAGCCGGTCAAAACTTCGAATCAGATAACCCGCTCACGGAAACCAAAGACGACAAGGTGAGCACCGGGGCCTACTCGTCGTTTGGCACGCCCAGCACGGCCGGGCAGGTGGTGAAAGGGCAGCTGCCCTGCACCGGCGCCATTATGCGGGTGCCCCTCAAGGGCGGGCCGCTGGAACTGGTGGCTTCCGGCCTGCGCAACCCCTTCGGCCTGGCTTTCCACCCCAACGGCACGCTCTACACCACCGAAAACGCCTACGACACCCGTGGCAGCCGTCCGGCCTACGGGGCCGGGGACGTGCTCTGGGCCGTGAAGCGCGGCGCCTGGTACGGCTTCCCCGACTTCTCGGCCGGGCAGCCCATGAACACCTCCGACTACGAAACGCCGAAAAACGACCCCAAATTTCTCCTAGCCAAGCATCCTCAAACGCCGCCCAAGCCGGCGGCCATTCTGGGTGTGCACTCCTCTTCCAATGGGTTCGACTTCTCCCGCTCGGCCAGCTTCGGCCACGTGGGCGAAGCGTTTGTAGCCCAGTTTGGCGACATGGCCCCCATGGCCGGCCGCGTGTACGGCCCGGTGGGCTTCAAAGTAGTGCGCGTGAACGTACAAACCGGGGCCGTCGAAGACTTTGCCGTGAACAAGGGCCGCACCAACGGACCCGCTTCCGAAATCAGCCGGGCCGGGCTGGAGCGGCCCGTTGCGGCCCGCTTCGACCCCAGCGGCCAGGCCCTGTACGTAGTCGACTTCGGCATGATGCCCATGACCGAACAAGGCCCCTCGCCGCGTAAGCAAACGGGGGTGCTCTGGAAAATCAGTAAGATTTAAGTAGTCGTCAGTTGCTCGTTGTCAGTTGTCAGCTCGTTCTGATAAAGCTGACGGCAGAACAACCCTGACAACGGACAACGAACAACTTACCAGCTATGAAACGTGCCCTATCCCTGCTTGTGCTGGCGCCTGCGCTAGGCCTGGCCCTCTCCTGCTCTACTGCCCGGCGCTCGGAGCCGGTAGCGGCCCGCCCAGTGGCCCTCACCGATGCGCGGCTGGCGCGGGGCCACCTCGTGTACATGGAAAACTGCCAGAAGTGCCACCCCGGCGGCGAGGCCGGCGCGGGGCCTTCCATCAACAACGTGCCGCTGCCGGGGCTGGCCTTGCGGACCCGGGTGCGCAGCCGGGCCTTTTTCCTGGGCGTGGGGCGCATGCCGTCCTTCAAGAAAAATGAAATCAGCCCTGAGCAGCTAGACGACCTGGTGGCCTACCTCAAAGCGCTGCGCCGCGCCGACCCCGACCCGGCCCTGACCAGCGGGCCGGTGCGCAACCCCAGGAAAGGCTAGGCCTGCGCAGCCAGCTGCAGGCGGCAGTTTTCCAGCCACTGCATGGCCGCGTGCTCGTCTACGAAGCGGGCCACGCGGTAGGGACGCCCGTCGAAGTAACTCAGGGGCGGCACCTGGGTGTCGTGCTCCAGGTCGTAGAGGTGGGCCGGCATGAACAGAAAGGCCATGCTCACGGGCGGGCCCAGGCGCTCGGCCAGCAGCGGGAAAAACGTTTCCATCATCCACGGTGTGGCCTGTTGGTTGGCGTGGTCGCGGCGGCGGGCGTCCATGAGCCACAGGCGCGCCCCGCAGGCTTCGGCGGCTTCCAGCAGGCGGTAGTAGCCGGCCTGTAGCTCTTCCTCCGAAGGCTGCCGCAGCCAGCGTCCTACCAGCACCTCCAGGTCGGGCCGGTATTGGTACTGTAGATAATCGAGGGCGGGCGAAGCGGATAATGCGGGCTGCATGGCGAGAAAGATAATTCAGGCTTCCAAAGGCCGGAAGATACCAGCGTACAGCTTAAAATAGGATGAAGCCAAACAAATAGCGCGGGCCCGCTGCTGGCAGCAGGCCCGCGCAATAGCTGGGGCAATACTTAGTTCGGCGGTTGCTTAGGCCGCCACGGGAAGCTGACCGGCAAACACAAATTCGTCCAGCCCCTTACGCTGCCGGGGGGCACCTTCGCGGCTGCGGAACGGCTCCTCCAATTGCTCAGCGGACCCAGGATAACCCAGGGCCAGAAAGGCCACCGGCTCCATGTTTTCGGGCAGGTCGAACACCTCGCGGGTGCGGGCCATATCGAAACCGCCCATTATGTGCACGCCCAGGCCCTGGGCGGTGGCTTCAAGAGCCAGGGTGGCGTTGGCCGCGCCCACGTCGTGCATGGCGGTGCGGTTTAGCTGGCCGTTGTCGAAGTGAGTTTTAACCAGCGAGATGCCCAGCACCGCGGCGTGGCGGGCCCAGGCTTGGTTGCCGGGCAGTAGGCAGTCCAGGATTTGCTGAAACGCTTCGGTGTCGGACCGGTGGGCGTAGATGTAGCGCCAGGGCTGCTCGTTCATGGCGCTGAATGCCCAGGAAGCAGCTTCGAACACCTGATTCAGGGTGCCCTGCTCTATGGCCTGCGGGGTGAAGGAGCGCGGGCTCCAGCGCTGGCGTATCAGCTCATTAACGGGATAAGTGGTGGAGGCAATTTTCATGACTTGAATAGTTTTAGAACTCAGGAGCTAGGAGCTAGGAGCTAGAAGGATACTTGCTGGCACGACTGTGGGTCCTAGGTTTTAAGCTCTTAACCTTAGAACTCCATCGGCACTTCCATCAGCAGGATTTCCGCGTTGCTATCGGCGCTAATGGTGAAGCCGTCGGTTTCCCAGATGCCGAGGCCATCGCGGCGGTGCAGGGGCTGGCCGTTGACGCTCACATCACCTTCCAGGACGAAGGCGTACACGCCATTGCCGGCTTTCTTGAGCTGGTACTCGGTGCTGAAGCCCTGGTCGAGCTTGCCGAGGTGGAACCAGGCATCCTGGTGCATCCACACGCCAGCGTCGTCGGGGTTGGGCGACACCACCTGCAGCAGGCGGTTGTGACGGTCTTCGGCCGGGAAGCTTTGCTGGTCGTAGCGGGGCTGCACGCCTTCCTTGTTAGGAAACACCCAGATTTGAAGAAACTTCACCGGGCTGGTACTGCTGTGGTTTTTCTCGCTGTGGGCCACGCCGGTGCCGGCGCTCATCACCTGCACGTCGCCCTGGCGGATGACGGCCTTGTTGCCCATGGAATCCTGGTGCTCCAGGTCGCCGGCCAGCGGGATGGACACAATTTCCATATTGTCGTGCGGGTGGCGGCCAAAGCCCATGCCGCCCGCCACGGTGTCGTCGTTGAGCACGCGCAGCGCCCCGAAGTGAATGCGCTCCGGGTTCTGGTAGCCGGCGAAGCTGAAGCTGTGATAAGAATCCAGCCAACCGTGGTTGGCGTGGCCCCGGCTATTGGCCGGGTGAAAAACGGTGCGGGCCATGTTGTTGGGTATTAGGAATTAGGACTTAGGTAGTAGGACTTAGGTGTTAGCTGATAAATACTAAGACCTAAGACCTAACTACCTAAGCCCTCATAATCAGCCTTGTTTCACGAGCTGGATTTCGGCCAGGAGCTTGATTTCGTCGCTCACGACTACGCTGCCGGCTTCAGTCACGGCGTTCCAGGTGAGGCCAAACTCCTTGCGGCTGATTTTGCCACTTACGGTGAAGCCGGCTTTGGTCTGGCCATAGGGGTCGACCACGATGCCGCCCAACTCCACATCCACGGTCACGGGCTTGCTCACGCCGCGGATGCTCAGCTCGCCGTGCAGCTTGGCGGTGTCGTCGCCGGTTTTTTCGAACTGCCGGCCCACGAAGCGAATCTGGCCGTGGTTGGCGGCGTCGAAGAAGTCGGCCGACTTCAGGTGGGTGTCGCGCTGCTCGTTGTTGGTGTTGATGGAGTCAACGTCGGCCGTGAAGACAATGGACGAGGCTTTGGCGAAGTCGTCGCCCTCGGTGCTCACTTCCACATCGAAGGTTTTGAAGTAACCCGTGACGGTGGTAATCATCAGGTGCTTCACTTTGAACTGCACTTCGCTGTGGGCGGTGTCTACTTTCCAGTTGGTGGCCATGGTTGTGGTGTTTGAGGTGAAAAATGAGGTGGTTAGAAGTAGCCGAGCGGAACTGTGTGCCGCATCGACATCACAAATGTACATACATTTAATGTATCTACATTAGTTCCGGTACAAAAAAAATTCTACCCGAGCCTTTTGGGCCCGGGTAGATGGAAATGGGAAATGGAAGTAGGAAACTCAGGAACAGCGCGTTTTGCGCCGGAAAACAAATTATTGCTGCTGGTAGCGGATGCGCAGCTGGCTGCCCAGCAGCTTGTTGGCCAGCTCGGCCAGGGCCAGGTCTTCGCGCTGCGTTACGACCAGCACGCCAATTTGCAGGCGCTTTAGCTGCCGGCTCAGGGCCAGGGCGGTAAATGGCATAAACAGCGAATTGAAGCGGCGCAGGGTGGTAAACGACAGGCCGCGACGGGTGGCCATTTCAGTCAAGGGAGTAGCAGGCGAGGTAAACAGGGTCACGTTTTCACCGCGGGCCTGCATGCGGGCGGCGTATTTCAAGCTGCCGCTTCCGGACTCATCCAGGCTATCCGACAAGCAAAGCACGGCCAGGCGGGCGTTGCTGTCGCGCGGCTCCATGTCACAAGCTATGGGCTGCAGATAATTGAAGGCGGAGGGAGAGACGGTATTAATCATAGCTTGCAGAAGGGTAAGGTTTGTAAGGTTGATACTAAGAAATTTTCTGGCTATTGCAAAGCCAGAAGGTGAAAGAAACTACGCCCAGCGGCTGAGGAACTGCATAAAGGCATCTTTGTATTGGTCACCGACCGGAATGGTCAGGCCTTCAATTTGAACGGTGAGGCGGCGCACGGCTTCAATCTTGTCGAGGGCCACGATGAAAGAGCGGTGAATGCGCATAAAGCGCCGGGTGGGCAGCCGCTCCTCCATGGCCTTGAGGCTCATCAGGGACAGCAAGGGCTTGGCGGCATTTTTCAGGTGCACCTTCACGTAGTCCTTGAGGCCTTCCACGTAGAGGATGTCATCAAAAGCCACCCGCACCAGCTGGTACTCGGCCTTGAGGAAAATATGGTCGGCCTCGACGCCCGTCGCGGGAGCCTCGCTGCTGGCGTGGCTGCGCTCCACGTAGGCGCGGGCCTTAGTGGCGGCCCGCAGAAACTCCTCGTAGTTGAAGGGCTTCACCAGGTAGTCGAGGGCATCGACGCGGTAGCCTTCCACGGCGTACTGCGAGAAAGCCGTGGTAAACACGATGCGCGGACCTTGGGAGCCCATTACCCGGGCCAGTTCCAGCCCGGTCAGCTCCTGCATCTGAATGTCGAGGAAAGCCAGATCGACGCCGCCGGCGTGCTCGTGCAGGCCGCGCAGGGCTTCTACCCCACTGCCGTAGCGGCCCACCAGCTCTAGGAAGGGCGTCTGCTGGATGAAGGCGCACACCAAATCCAGGGCCAGGGGCTCGTCGTCGACGGCTATGCATTTCAGGCGCGTCATACTAAGCTACCTGAAGGGTGAGGTGAACCCGAAACTCGTTTTCGGGCGTGCGTTCGTCCACCTGCAGGTCGTAGCGGCCGGGGTAGAGCAGGTCGAGACGGCGGCGGGTGTTGGCCAGCCCAATGCCGTTGCTGCCGGCGAGGTCGGCCGTGGGTACGGGCAGGCGCGAGTTGCGCACCTCCAGCTCTACCACGGCGGAGCTGGGCTGGCGCAGGGCAATGCAGATGTGGCTGGCGGCGGTGGCCGCCACGCCATGCTTGAAAGCGTTTTCGATAAACGGCAGCAGCAGCATGGGCGCAATGGGCGCGTCGTGCAGGGGCTCGGGCCGCTCGAAGGCAATGCGCACCCGGTCGGTCAGCCGCAGCTGCATCAGGTCGATGTAGTCGCGGATGAAGTTGGCTTCCATGCCCAGGCAGGTGACGCCCCCGGTGGTGTCGTAGAGTACGTAGCGCATCATGCGCGACAGCCGGTGCAGGGCCGCCCGGGCCTTGTCGCCGTCGCTGAGCGTGAGCGAGTAGATGTTGTTGAGCGTATTAAAGAAGAAGTGCGGGTTTATCTGGGCCTTGAGCATGCCCAGCTCGGCACTTACGCGCTGCTGCTCCAGCTGCTGCCGGGTTTCGACGTCGCGCTGCCAGTGCTGCACCACCGCCATGGCCGTGCTGATGCCCAGCACCAGCAGCGTTGATAGTGTTGCATTGGCGTCGAAGCGGAAGCTGCCCACCACGATGCGCGGCGGCGGCGGCGGCACGTTGATGGCCTCATAAGCCTTAGCAATCAGGCCGGGCAAGTCCAGCACGGAGCTGATGGCCCAGCCCAGCACCAACACTCCAATGGCCAGGCCCAGCAGCGCACCTGCAAACCAGCCGGTGCGGCCCTGAAACAGCAGCCGGGGCACCAGCACGTGGGCATTGAAGTAAAACACCACTATCCAGGCCGCAAACATCAGCGCCTGCTTCACCCAAAACTGCGGGGGCGGGGTCAGCCGCCCGGTGAGCGGCTGAAACAGCAGAAAGGTCGCACCGAACAGCAGCCACACCAGTACGTGGGTAAGCGGGGTGAGCAAGCGCCGGAACGAGTTAACAGCCATGTTGGGCAAGGATATGTCTACAAACTTAATCTTCAGGCTCCTCCACTGGCTTCAGCTCCGACCAAGAGGTCTAGTGTATCGACCACGAGCCACATTTTATCGATTTGTAGGCATTAGCCGCAAGCACCAAATTTAATAGATTTTGTTGAATTAGTACTAAAACCGCCCTGTATTTAACACCAAAACCCCTGGTTTATGGGAAACCAGGGGCTGCTAAGGGCAAGCCTTACAGCACCGTAGCTTGCACTGTGCGCGGTAAGGGAACGAGCAAAAAAATCGGAAATCGGGCCTAGCTCAGCCAGTCGCCGGCGGCTTCGGGCTGGTGCAGGATGGCCTCGACCCAGTAGCTGGCCGGGCCTTGCACCGAGGGCCAGCGCACCTTGTCGCCGAGCCGGGCGCCCAGCACAGCCACGGCCACCGCAGTCAGGATAGAAACGCGGTTGCGGGCCGGGTCGGCATCAGCGGGGTACACGAGGGTAATTTCCAGCTCCTCCACACTGTTCATGTCGCGCAAGCGGATGCGCGAGTTCATAGTGACGACATCGGGGAGGATGTCGTAGGATTCCACCAAGTGAGCACGTGTCAGCTCATGCTCCAGCGCGGCTACCGCGCCGGCATCGGCCTCCGGGTGCTCCTGGCGCACCAGGTTCATCAGGCGCTGGTAGTCCAGCCGCGTCACGTAGATGTCGGCGGGCGAATGCTTGGTTCTCATGAAATTGCGAAGCACAGACTCGTGTAACATGGCATTAGCAAATGGTTGACGAAAAGCAAACGGACTACTGCCAGCCCCCGCCCAGGGCCCGGTACAGGCCCACGCTTTGCAGCAGCTGGCGCTGGCGCGCCTCGGCCAGGCTCAGCTCGGCTTCGAGCACGCTGCGCTGGGCGGTAATAACCTCGAGGTAAGTGGCATAGCCGGCCACAAACAGCTTGTTGGAGGTGGTCACGGCTTTGGTGAGCAGGGCCACTTCTTCCTGGCGAGCGGCCGTGGCAGCGCGGTAGTTTTCCAGGCCATTGAGGCCGTTTACCACTTCGCGAAAGCCGACCTGCAAAGACTGCTGGTATCGGTAGTAGGCCTCGTAGCTTCCCGCTTTGGCCAGCTGGAAGTCGGCCTTGAACTGGGCACGGTTCAGCAGCGGCACGGTGAGGCCGGCCAGGGCCCCGTAGGCCAGCGAGGCGGGGTTGAACAGCACACCGGCCCGGTAGGCATTCAGGCCCACGTAGGGCGTGAGGGTGAGCGAGGGCAGAAACGCGGCGCGGGCGGCATCCAAGTCGGCGCGGGCGGCCTGCAGCTCCAGCTCGGCCTGACGCACATCGGGCCGGCGCAGCAGGGCAGTGGCCGGTACGCCGGCATTCAGGCGCTCGGGCAGCACCTGTCCAGGCAGGGGGCGCCCGCGGGTGATGGGCCGCGGGTAGCGCCCCAGCAGCTGGTTGAGGCCGGTTTCAGCTTCCGTCACGCGCTGCCGGGCTTCGTGGGCCAGGCTCTCGGTGCGCGCCACCTGGGCCGCAAACTGCTGCACGGCCAGCTCGGTGGCCCGGCCGGCCTGCTTCTGCACGCGCATCAGCCCCAGGGCCTCGCGCTGTAGGGCGGTGTTGCGCTCCAGCACGGCCAGCTGGTTGTCGGCCGTCAGCAGCTCGTAGTACAGCCGGGCTACTTCGGCCACCACGGTGGTCGTGACGAGGTGGCGGCCCTGCTCCGAGGCCAGCACCCGCAGGTTGGCGGCCTGGCGGCGCTGGCGCAGCTTGCCCCACAAGTCGATTTCCCAGGAGCTGCGCAGCCCCACGAAAAACTCCGGCGTCAGCGGCCCGGGTATGCGCTGCTGCCCGTCGATGTTGGGCGAGAGGTTGGTGTCGTAGTTGCCCACTCCGTTCAGGGTGTAGCGTCCGTAATGGTCGGCGCTGGCCGAGGCGGCCGCGGCCACGGTGGGCAGCAGCGCCCCGCGCCGGGCCAGGTACTGGGCGCGGGCGCTTTCCACACGCTGCAGGGCCACTTGCAGGTCCAGGTTCTGCCGCAGCGCCGTGTCGATGAGGGCCGTCAAGGCGGGGTCCTGGAAAAACTGCCGCCACGACTGGCTCCCGGCGCTGGTGGTATCAGCCGCGGGCTGGGTAAATGCCGTCGGTACGGCCGGAGCACCCGTGGGGGCGTCGGGCGCGGCCACGCGGCAGCCAGTGGTGAGGAGAATGAGGGAAAGAAAGGCAGTGAGAAGGCGCATGGGGTAGTTTTTTTGGAGCCTCACCCCCCTGCCCCCTCTCCGGGGAGAGGGGGAGCCACGGCGGCGCGGGCGACGTAGCGCGGACTTTTAGTCCGCGCGTGAGGCATTCAATTCGGTGAATTCGCGGACTGAAAAGTCCGCGCTACAACTCGTCAGGCTCCCCCTCTCCCCCGGAGAGGGGGCTGGGGGGTGAGGCTAATGCGCCACCAGCTCCCGGGTTTCCTTCACCTCGTCTGCCTCCAGGTTCTTCACCTTTTCCAGCGAGGCAAACAGCACGTAGAGGCCGGGGATGAGCACCATGCCGAACAGCGTGCCGATGAGCATGCCGCCGGCCGCGGCTGTACCGATGGAGCGGTTGCCGAGGGCGCCGGCCCCGCTGGCTACTACCAGCGGAATCAGGCCCGCGATAAAGGCGAAGGAGGTCATCAGGATGGGACGCAGGCGCGACACGGCCCCTTCCACGGCGGCGGGTAGCACCTTGGCGCCGGCCCGGCGGCGCTGCTCGGCAAACTCAATGATGAGAATGGCGTTTTTGCCCAGCAAGCCGACGAGCATCACCAGGGCCACCTGGGCGTAGATGTTGTTTTCCAGGCCCAGCAGCTTCAGGCTGAGGAAGGCGCCGAACACGCCGGTGGGCAAGCTCAGCAGCACGGGCAGGGGCAGCAGCAGGCTTTCGTACTGGGCGGCCAGCAGCAGGTACACGAAAATGAGCACCACGCCGAACACGTACAGGGCCTGGTCGCCGCTTAGGATTTGCTCGCGCGTCATGCCGCTCCACTCGTAGGCATAGCCGCGGGGCAGCTCCCTGGCCGCCACTTTCTGGATGGCCGTGATGGCGTCGCCGGAGCTGTAGCCAGGGGCGGCGTCGCCGTTGAGCATGGCCGAGGTGTACATGTTGTAGCGCGTGAGCTGGTCGGGGCCGAACACACGCTCCAGCTTCACGAAGGTGGAGAAGGGCACCATCTCGCCCCGGTTGTTTTTCACGTGCAGGGCCAGCAGGTCCTCGGGCCGGCTGCGGTACTCGGGGCCGGCCTGCACCATCACCTTGTACATCTGCCCGAAGCGGATGAAGTTAGAGGCGTAGTAGGAGCCCATCAGCGTCTGCAGGGTGCTCATGGCCGCGTCGATGGTCACGCCCTTCTTGGCGGCCATGTCCTGGTCGACGTGGATGAGGTACTGCGGGAAGTTGGGGTCAAACGAGGTGAAAGCCCCGGCTATGGCCGCGTCGCGGCGCAGGGCCGTGAGGAAGGTTTGCGCCACGGCGGCGGTTTTCTGCAGGTCGCCGGTGCCCGACTTGTCGAGCAGGCGCAGCTCGAAGCCGCTGCTGTTGCCGAAGCCCGGCACCGTGGGCGGGGGCAGGTACTGAATATCGGCGTCGCTGATGCCCTTGGTTTTCTCCTCCAGCTCGGCAATGAATTCGGCCACCGACTGCTGGCGCTGGTCCCAAGGTTTGAGGTTAATCATGCCCATGCCGTAGCTGGCGCCGGCCACCTCGTTAACTAGGCTGTAGCCGGCCAGCGTGCTCACCGACTCCACCGGGCCGAGCTTGCTGGCAATGCGCTGCACCTCGTCAAGCACGGCCTCGGTGCGCTCCACGGTGGCGCCGGCGGGCGTGGTCACGTTCACGTACACCATGCCCTGGTCTTCAGTGGGGATAAAGCCCGAGGGCAGCAGCTTGTTCACGCCCCAGGTGGCGGCGCAGAATACCAGCAGCACGGCCAGCGTCACGGTCCGGCGGCCGGCCACGGCCCGCAGCAGGCCCTGGTAGCGGCCCGCCAGCGCCTCGTAGCGGCGGTTGAAGCCGGCGAAGAAGCTGCCCATTAAGCCTTTGCGCTGCGTACCCGCGTCGTGTTTAAGCAGCAGCGCGCACAGCGCGGGCGTCAGCGTCACGGCGTTCACGCCCGAAATGACAATGGCAATGGCCAGTGTTAGCGAAAACTGGCGGTAGAATACGCCCACCGGCCCGTCCATAAAGGAAACCGGAATGAACACCGCCGACATCACCAGGGTAATGGCAATAAGCGAGGAGCTGATTTCGCCCATGGCCTCGAAGGTGGCGGCGCGGGCCGGCAGGTGCTTTTCCTGCATCTTGGCGTGTACCGCTTCCACCACTACGATGGCATTATCGACCACAATACCGATGGCCAGCACCAGCGCAAACAGCGTGAGCAGGTTAATCGAGAAGCCCAGCACCTGCATAAAGAACAGTGTGCCCACCAGTGCCACCGGCACGGCCAGGGCTGGAATCAGCGTCGAGCGCCAGTCCTGCAAAAACAGGTACACGATGACGAACACCAGCAAAAAGGCTTCGACCAGCGTGCGCATTACCTCGTGAATGGAGGCGTCGAGGAAGCGCGACACGTCGTAGGCGATGCTGTACTTCATGCCGGGCGGAAAGCTGGTTGCCTGCAGCTCGGCCATGCGCGCTTTCACGCCGGCAATGACGTCGGAGGCGTTGGAGCCAGGGCGCTGCTTCAGCATGATGGCAGCTGAGGGCTTGCCGTCGGTTTTGGAAGCCATGCTGTAGGTGAGCGAGCCAAACTCCACGTCGGCCACCTCGCGCAGGCGCAGCACCGAGCCGTCGGCGTTGGCCCGCACCACGATGTTGCGGTACTGCTCGGGCTCAAAAAACTTGCCGGTGTAGCGCAGCACGTACTGCATGGGCTGGGCCCGGTCGGCGCCCGAGCTTTCGCCCGACTTGCCCGGCGCCGCTTCCACGTTCTGGGCCCGGATGGCGGCCACGATTTCGTCGGTGCCCACGTCGTAGGCCGCCATGCGGTCGGGCTTGAGCCATACGCGCATGGAGTACTCGCGCGAGCCCATGATTTCGGCAAAGCCCACGCCGTCGATGCGCTTGAGCTCCTGCAGCACGTTGATGTCGGCGAAGTTGTAGATGAACTTCTCCCCTGCCGCCTGGTCGTCGCTCGTGATGTTGAGGTAGAGCAGCATGGAGTTCACCTCCTTCTCCGTCGTCACCCCGGCCTTGATGACTTCCTCCGGCAACTCGTCCAGAATAGTCGTCACCCGGTTCTGCACGCCCACGGCGGCCAGGTCGGGGTCGGTGCCCACCTTGAAAAACACGGTGATGAGCGTCACTCCGTTGTTGGAGCTCACCGAGTTCATGTACGTCATGCCCGGCACGCCGTTGATGGCGCGCTCCAGCGGCGTGGCCACGGCTTTGGCGCACACCTCAGCATTGGCACCGGTGTACTTGGCCGTCACCGTCACCGAGGGTGGCACGATGTCCGGGAACTGCGTGATGGGCAGCGTGAACAGCGCCAAGCTCCCCAGCAGCACCAGGAACACTGAGATAACCAGCGAGAGAATCGGCCGACGGATGAAGATATTGAACATGAAAATCGTTGTTAGAAGACACCAAATCAGCCGTCATGCTGAGCGCAGTCGAAGCACCTTTATCGCGCCATTAGGCTCCCCTCTGCTGTGGAGAGGGGTCGGGGGTGAGGTTTTCGTCAGGCGAAGTGCTACACTTTACTGCGCCGCCAGCAGCGAATCCAGCACCACCGTGCGCGGGCTGATGCGCTGCCCGTCCCGCAGGCCGGCAACGCCCTCGTACACCACTTGCTCGCCGGGCTTGAGGCCCTGCTTCACCACGTAGAAGTCGCCGGTGCGCGTCTGGGGCACGAAGCTGCGCATGTGCACCATGCCCTGCGCGTCGACCACGTACACGTAGTTCTTGTCCTGAATCTCAAACACGGATTTCTGCGGCAGCAGCAGGGCCGTGGGTAGCGTCGTGGTCAGGCGCACGCGGCCCGAGGCGCCGTGCTTGAGCATACGCTGGGGGTTGGCAAAGCGGGCCCGGAAGGCCAACGAGCCGGTGTTGGGGTTGAACTCACTCTCCGTGGTTTCGATGTGGCCGGGCAGTGGGTAGGCCGAGCCGTCGGCCAGCGTCAGCCGAACTGAGTCGGAGTGGCGGTCGGGGTGCTGCTGCCGGGCTTTCACGTACTGCAGGTACTCGCCCTCGCCCACGTTGAAGTAGGCGTATACCTCGTGCAGGTCCGAGACTGTCGTGAGCAAAGTACCTTCTTCTACCACGCTGCCGCGCTTCAGGGGAATGCGGTCGATGATGCCGTCGAACGGCGCCCGCACCAGGGTGTAGCTGAGGTTGAGGCGGGCGGCGGCTTCACCGGCCCGGGCCTCGGCCACGCGGGCTTCGGCGTCTTTCACCTTGCTTGAGGCCAGCGCCAGCTCGCTCTTGGCCACGATGTTTTCCTCCACCAGCAGGCGCACCCGCTCACGCTCGAGGCGGGCGGCGCTGGCCTGGGCCTGCGCCCCCGCCAGGGCCGCCCGAGCCTGACTGAGCCGGTTCTGGTGGGCGCTGGTATTCAGCTGGAACAGGGGCTGGCCCTTCTTCACCGGCCGCCCCTCATCCACATAAATCTGCTCCAGGAAGCCCGCTACCTGGGCCCGCACTTCCACGTTGCGCACGGCCTGCACGTCGGCCACGTAGTCGTGAAACAGCTCCTGCTCAGTAGTTTTGAGCGTTACCACGGGCAGCGCCTCCGGGGCGGCGGGCTGCTCCGGCGTCTTGCCGTCGACGGAGCAGCTACTCAGGCCGGCAGCCAGGGCAGCGAGCAAAGCCGCGCCCCACAGCCGGGGGCGCAACGCAGCCGCCGGACTGATGGATGTGGGGTACAGGAGGTTTTTCAAGAAAGAAAGCTTCATGGTGGAGGGCGGTTACTGGGCGGAGAGGGCGGTGCCGACGGCTAAGTGCCGGGCGTGGAGCAGCAGGCTGTCCTGCCGCTGCTGGTGCTGCTGGCAGCTGGCCAGCTGGCGCTGCGTCTGGTGCAGGTCGGCGGTGGTGGCGGCCAGCTCGGCGCTCACGTCGTCGGGCCAGGCTTCGAGCCGCGCGGCCAGCAACAGTCCGTTCAGCCCCAGCGACAAAGCCAGGGCTCCGCCAAGCAGCAGCGCCAGGAAGTTGAGGGAACGGGATTCAGAGCGAGTCATCACAGTCGGGCAGCCGAAGCTTGGTGAAACGTGCCACAAAGGACCCGCCCCGACATTAGAATGAGATGAGAAGCATATGAGAAAACATGAGAGCCCGCCCTGGCAGGCTCCTTCCCGCTTCATCCACACAATAACAGAACGTCATACTGAAAAGCAGAACGTCATGCTGAGCGCAGCCGAAGCATCTTGCCCGCAGCAGTAATCCTGTTGACTGGATATACTACCCCACGCGAGATGCTTCGCTCACGCTCAGCATGACGTTCTCTTGGGTTCAGCTTCTTCGCTCTGTTACAGCGGCGCGGCTGGCAGCCACATGGTGGCCGTGGTGCCCTGGCCCGGTACAGCGGTGATTTCAAGGCGCCCGCCGTGGCGCTGCACGATGCGCTGCGTCAGGGGCAGGCCCAGGCCGTAGCCGGGGCGGCCCTGGGCGGCCTGGGAGCGGTACAGCGGCTCGTATATCTGCTGCAGCTCATCAGCCGTGAGGCCGGGGCCGGCGTCCTGCACCCGCACGCGCAAGGTGTGCTCGTCGCTGTAGGCCAGCTCAGTACGCACCGCGCCGGGCGAATACTTGCCGGCGTTGTCGAGCAGGTTGAGGATGGCCGTGGTCAGCAGCTCGGCGTTGCCGGGCAGCATGAATAAGTCGCTGTCGGTTTCAGCTGGGAAGCTCCCGAACGACAGGCGCCACTCCCGGCCGGGGTACTTGGTGCGGGCAAAGGCCAGGGCCTGGTTCAGGCACTCATCGAGCCGCACCGGCGCGAAGGCCGGCAGCGCCCCGTCGGCCTTAGCCAGGTTGAGCAGGCCGTTGGTGAGGGCGCTCAGGTGACGGGCGGCGCTCAGGCTTTGGGCAATGCTCTGCTGGGCATCGGCCAGGGTTTTGTCGTACTCCAACGCCGTTTCTAGGGTACCCGTGAGGGTGGTCAGGGGCGTGCGCAGCTCGTGGGAGGCGTGAGAAAGGAAGCTGCGCTGCCCTTCGAAGGCCTGCTCCAGTCCGGCCAGCATGGTGTTTATCACCCGACCCAGCTGGGCCAGCTCGTCGCGACCGTTGCCCTCGGAAAGGCGCCGGCCCAGGTTGGTGGCCGAAATCCGCCGCGCTTGCCGGATAATGTGGGCAATGGGGCGCAGGGCCGAGCCGGCGAAAAACCAGCCGGCTACGATGGTAATGGCCAGCGCGCCGAGGTTGCCCAGCAGCAGCAGCAAGCCCAGCTGCCGCTGCTGCGTCCACCCCACCCGGTCTTCGGCCGACACGAAAATGCGGTAGGTGCCGTGGGGCGGGTGGGCAAAGGATAAGCCCACCGTTTCGCGACGGCCTTCGGACGGGTAGCTCACCTGCTGGCCCGGCCCCAGGCCGGCCAGACGGCGGCGGTTGGCCGACTGGTCAATATGGTCGTCGCTGCTGTAGCGCAGCTCGTTGTCGGGCCCATAGATGCTGATTTGCTCGCGGGGCAGGATGAGCAGGTCGTCGCGGCGCAAGGAGCCTAGCATGCCCTTTTCCAGCTTGTGGGTGCGCACCAGCAGGCGGCCGGCCAGCGTGGCGCTGTTGGCTAAGCGGTGCTCGAAGCGCTGGGCCCGGGCGTTTGCGTGGAAGAAGTAGATGAACGTCGAAAAGCTGAGCTGAATGGCGAGCACCAGCAGCGTAAAGCGCAGCATCAGCTTATTGCGAATCAGCATGAACTTGATGGTTTTTTTGATGTGCTAATTTTTGATGTGCTGATGTGCTGATTTATTGGCAATGAGATGATAGGCCGCTGGAATACCGCTGGTAATGACAGGACGATTTGTCGTCAGTTCACCATTAGCACATTAGCAAATCAAATAATCAGCACATCATCTCAGCCCTCCCGCATCACGTAGCCCATGCCCACCACGGTGTGAATGAGTTTGGGTGAGAAGCCCTTGTCAATCTTTTTGCGCAGGTAGCCGACGTACACGTCGATGATGTTGGTGGTGGTGTCGAAGTCGACCTCCCAGACCCGCTCGGCAATGTCTACGCGCGACACGATGCGGCCCTGGTTGAGCAGCAGGTGCTCCAGCAGCGAGTACTCGCGGGACGTCAGGTCGATGCGCTGCCCGGCGCGGGTCACGATTTTCGAGTCCAGGTTCAGCTCCAGGTCGGCCAGGCGCAAAAGCTGCGGGCTGGCGGTTTCGCTGTAGCGCTTGGTCAGGGCCCGGGCGCGCAGCAGCAGCTCCCGGAACGCGAAGGGCTTGGCGAGGTAGTCGTCGGCCCCCGCTTCGAAGCCGGCTTCCTTGTCAGCCAGGCTGTCGAGGGCCGTCAGCATCAGTACCGGCACCCGGTAGCGGCCCGCCCGAATCTGCCGGCACAGCTCCACCCCATTCATATAAGGCAGATTCACATCCAGAATAATCAGGTCGTAGGGCTGCTGCTGAAACAGCGACCAGCCCGTGCGGCCGTCGTAGCCGACGGTCAGCTCGTAGCCCTCGTGCTCAAACCCTTTCTTAATAAAGGAAGCCAACTGGGGCTCGTCTTCAACCAGCAGAACTTTCATACCTGGAGCGCGTGGAATGGGCCCACTAGCCGGGTAAAAGTACGCAGGTCGCCTTACCACGGCCGAAGTGAGCGGCGAAGACCAGACAATGCCACTGTACAGATTTTGTACCCCCGCTACCTGAACACTGACGGCGGCATCCGGTTCTGACACTGCTGCCAACGTCAGATGGCCCCGCTTTTACTACTTTTTATCTACCGCATGCCTTCAGCTCTCAGCTTCGTTGGATTGCACTACTGGGCGGGCTCGGGCCGGGAGTTCGAAGCGTTGCAGCAGCTGCTGGCGCCCGACTTTTACCTGCATGCGCCCGACCTGCCCGGCTTTGGGGCCGTGCCGCCCTTGGCCGACTGCGCCGTGGCCGCTTACGCCGACCACGTGGGCCGATATGCGGAGGCTCAGGGCCTGGAGCGCTACGTGCTGCTGGGCCACAGCATGGGCGGCAAAATTGCGCTGGCGCTGGCGGCCCGGCAGCCGCGCGGGCTGGCCGGCGTGGTGCTGCTGAGCCCTTCGCCCCCCTGCCCCGAGCCCATGACGGAAGCCGAGCGGCAAGCGGCCATTCACGCGTTTGGCGTGCCGGCCGAAGCCGAAAAAACCTTTTGGCGCATCACGGCCCTGCCCCTTCCGAAAGCCATTGAGCAGCAAATAGTGCAAGACAACCTGCGCAGCAGCGCACCGGCCTACCACGCCTGGCTGCAGCAAGGCAGCCGCGAAGACATCAGCGCCCGAATGACGGGCGTGCAGGTGCCCTGCCTGCTGCTGGCCGGCACCCACGACCGGGTCCTGTCGCCGGCGGTACACCGCGAGCATACCCTGCCTTTTCTACCGTTGGACACGCCCATGGAGCTTATTACCCGAGCGGGGCACCTGCTGCCCTATGAGGCTCCAGAGAAGGTAGCGGCACACCTTCGTGTATTCGGCCAGCGGCTGTAGCGTTGTGCTGCAGTACCTACAGCGCAGCGCATCGTTCAGCTCACTCGGCTTGCCCTAACTGAAAGGAATAACCATCCGCCAGCCGGCGCGTTGAAAAGCGCTGTACCCACTGCGTTTCCTTGTGCCCCTGGTAAACCGTTTTCTGCTCGCCTGGCGCCGCCACTGGCCCTACTACCTGGCCGAGGCCGGGGGCATAGCGTTTTTCGTGGGCTGCTCGGGCCTGCTGACCATGCTGATAGAGCACCCAGCTTCGCCTGTGCACCAGGCCCTACCCGACAGCAAATTGCTGCGGCGGGCGCTTATCGGCCTGGGCGTGTGCCTGGTGCTGGTGCTCATTGTGTACAATCCCTGGGGCAAGCGCTCCGGGGCCCACATCAACCCGGCCGTCACGCTGGCGTTTTGGCAATTGGGCAAAATCAAGCCGGCCGATGCCGTTTGGTACGTGCTGGCGCAAGTGGTCGGGGCCATTGCGGCCGGCCAGCTGCTCAAGCATCTATTCGGGTCGCTTTATGCCCACCCGGCCGTGAAATACACGGTAACTCAGCCGGCTGACTCCACCCCGCAAGCGGCGCTGGTCGCCTTTGGCGCGGAGTTTTTTATATCATTTCTGATGATGCTGGTTGCGTTGTATTTCCTCCACTCAGCCGGGCTGAAAAAGTGGACGGGCTGGGCGCTGGGGGCCTTGCTGGGGCTATACGTCACGTTTGAGGCGCCGCTGTCAGGCATGAGCGTGAACCCGGCCCGTACCCTGGGCACGGCCGTGGCAGCGGAGAGCTACCAAGCCCTGTGGGTGTACTGGACGGCGCCCCCGCTCGCCATGTGGCTGGCCACGGTGGCCTTTCTGCGCATTCATCACGGCCAGCCGCTGGGCTGTGCCATCCTTGCCGGCTGCGCGCCGGCTGCCGCTTCGCCCCACGAAGAAGAGCCGCCCGAGTACCCCACGGCCAATCCTGAGTGAGTGTATCCTCGTCACGAAGTCGTGTACGATGTAGAGACGCAACCGAAGGTCAGCGCAGCTAACATTTTGCGTCTCTGGGACCGCGCCGCCCGGTCCGTCAGAACTGTAGAGACGCATACTTGCGTCTCCGGAGCTGCGCCGGTAGGACGTTCTGTTAATATCGTTCAACGACGAGACGCAAAATGTTAGCTGCGCTGACCTTCGGTTGCGTCTCTACATCGTTCTATGAATGTCGTTCTAACGACGAGACGCAAATATGCGTCTCTACAATAAGCAACGCCATTTCGTTAAGCAAACCATAGCCCAGGAAACGGGTTGAGAAAAGTAGGGCTGCCAGAAAAAGCAGGCGGAAATAATCTGCAAAGCTCGACAGTACGTACAGTTAGCCATTCCTGCTTCCAGCTTATGGCCTCTTCTTTTCTAACTGCCGTCAACAAGCGCTTTGGGGCCGGCAACTACGCCGGCGACGAGCACGGCGGGGCCGGCGGCACCGTGGGGCGCGGCTTGCCCAGCGGCGCGCCCGGCAACTTCATGTTTGCCACCGGCATCGAGTGCTCCTACCCTACCATCGACAAAGGCAAAACCCGCCGCGACCTGCTGGACGAGTGCGGCCACTACGCCCGCTGGGAAGAAGACCTGGGCCTGGTGAAGGAAATGGGCCTGAAGGTGCTGCGCTACGGACTGCCCTACTACAAGATTCACCTGGGCCCGGGCCGCTACGACTGGGAGTTTGCCGACAAAGCCCTCAACGAAATCAACCGGCTGGGCATCACGCCTATCCTGGACCTGATGCACTTTGGCGTGCCCGACTGGCTGGGCAATTTCCAGAACCCCGAGCTGCCGGTGCATTTTGCCGACTACTGCGGCGCCGTAGCCGAGCGCTACCCCTGGGTGCGCTACTACACGCCGGTGAATGAGATTTACGTCACGGCCAAGTTCAGCGCCCTGGACGGCTGCTGGAACGAGCAGCTGCAGTCGGACAAGGCCTTCGTGACGGCTATCAAGCACCTGGTGGCGGCCAGTATCCTGGGCAACCAGCAGATTGCCCGGCACCGGCCCGACTGCGTGATTGTGCAAAGCGAGTCAGCCGAGTACACCCACGAGCTGCGGGCCGAGCGCACCGCCCGCATTCAGCTCGACAACAAGCTGCGCTTCCTGTCGCTGGATTTGCTCTACGCCAACCACCCCGATGGCGAGGTGTGCAACTACCTGCGCGACAATGGCATGACGACAAAGGAGTACAACTGGTTTATGGCCGGCGAGCCGCCCGGCTACCAGATTATGGGCAACGACTACTACGGTCGCAATGAGCGAATTATTCTGCCCGACGGCGAAATCATCACCAGCATGGACGTAATGGGCTGGTACCACATCACGCACGAGTACTACCGACGCTATTGCAAGCCCGTGATGCACACCGAAACCAACGTGTTCGACGCCGAGCAGGCGCCCACCTGGCTGTGGAAGCAGTGGGTGAACGTGCTACAGATGCGCAAAGCCGGCGTGCCGGTGCTCGGCTTCACCTGGTACTCGCTTATCGACCAGGTCGACTGGAACATTGGCCTGGCTCGTAAGGAAGGGACCGTGAATGCCTGCGGCCTGTTCGACCTCGACCGCAAGCCCCGCCCCGTAGCCGAGGCCTACCGCCGCCTGCTGCGCGAATACGGCCAGATTACCATCGTGCCCCACGGCGAGCTGTTCGAGCAAACTACCCGGCCGGCCACACTCAAAGTGGATATTTAATCAGTTAAAAGTGAGGGATTAAAAGGATGTCATGCTGAGTGCAGCTGAAGCATCTCTACCACGAGAGTAAACCCAAACGAATGGAATTAGTGTAGCTGTAGAGATGCTTCGACAAGCTCAGCATGACCGTTCTGGAAAATCATTGTTTACAAACCCCAGCAGCTAACAAACTCCTTTCCACCATGGCCAAATCCACCAAGAAACCCGCCCCGGCCAAGACGGCCAAGCCCAAGCCGCGCATCATGGCCGATGAAATGGCGCCTCATGCCGAAAAGCTACCCTTCCCAGCCAAGCAGTCTGACATGGAGCTGCCGCCCGAGTCCAGCTTGTCGGGCTATCGGGCGGCCGACAAGCTGCGGGGCAAGGTGGCTCTCATCACCGGAGCCGACTCGGGCATCGGGCGGGCCGTGGCGCTGGCCTTTGCCATGGAAGGGGCCGACGTGGCTGTGCTCTACAACGAAAACACCTCCGACGCGGAAGAAACCCAGCGGCTGGTGCAGGCCCAGAAGCAGCGTTGCCTGCTGCTACAGCTGGACGTGCGCGACCCGGAGCAGTGCCGGCAAGCCGTGCAGCGCACCCGCCAGGAGCTGGGCGGGCTGAACATTCTGGTAAACAACGCCGCCTACCAGATGTCGCAGCCCAAGTTCGAAGACATCAGCGAGGAGCAGATTCGGCGCACCTTCGACACCAACATCCTGGGTTACATCTGGATGGCCCAGGCCGCCGTGCCCCACCTGAAAAGCGGCGACTGCATTATCAACACAGGCAGCATCGTGGGCCTCACCGGCCACCCCACGCTGATTGACTACACCGCTACCAAGTCGGCCATTCACGCCTTCACCAAAAGCCTGGCCACGCACCTGGGCGAGCGCAACATTCGCGTCAACTGCGTGCTGCCCGGCCCGGTGTGGACGCCCGCCATCCCGGCCACGATGCCGCTCGAAGACATCAAGGACTTCGGCTACGAAGTGGCCCTCAAGCGTCCCGGGCAGCCCGAGGAGCTGGCCCCGGCCTACGTGCTGCTGGCCTCGCAGGACGGCTCGTTCATGACCGGTTCCCTGGTGCACGTAACCGGCGGTAAGCTCAGCAGCGACCAATAAGGGCGTTAAAAGTTGAGAGTTAAAAGTTAAAAACGGTTCTGCTTTTAACTTTTAACTCTCAACTTTTAACTCAACACTTGGCCAAGCAACAAGCAGCTCAGCATCTATAATTTCCCCTGCCAATGACTTCCCCCTACCCCAGCGGCACCGTGCGGGCGCTGCTTGATACCGAACACGTGAGCGACGCTACCCGCGCGGTGCTGCAGGCGCGGCTGCAGGCCCCGCCGTACACGCCGGAGTTTCTAGAGCCGGCCACCTACGAGTTGTTGCGCGCCGTAGCCGCCTGCCTGTTTCCGCAGCCCGACCGGGCGGAGCCCATTGAGCTGGCCCCAGGTGTGGACCAGCGCCTGGCCGCGGGCCTGAGCGACGGCTGGCGCTACGACAGCATGCCGCCCGACCGCGAAGCCTACCGCCTGGGCCTGGGCGGCATCAACCAAAGCGCCCAGGCCTTGTTCGGACAGGAGTTTCCGGCACTGAACTCCCAAGAGCAGGCCGCCGTGCTGCAGGCAGTGCAGGACGAGAAAGCGCCGGGCGAAGCCTGGAGCATCGTGCCCGCCGGCCGGTTTTTCGAGGAGCTGCTGGCCGAGCTGACCGAGCTGTATTATTCCCACCCCCTGGCGCAGGAGGAAATAGGCTACGTAGGCGCCGCCGACCTGCCGGGCTGGACCCAAATCGGCCTGAACCAGCGCGAAGCACGGGAGCCAATGAGTGAATGAGTAAGTGAGTGAATGGGTGATTGTCCGCTCCGCTTACTCGCTCATTTATAACATCATCAGCCTCTTCACTTTCTGCTCTCCTTACTTCTTACTTCTTCATCCATTCACCCATTCACCCATGCCCGACGAAGAAGTACTGGAAGAAGGCGTGCTGAACCCGATAAAGCCCGAGGTGCAGGACCCGTTGCTGCGCAGCCTGCTGGCTGGTGATGCCGCTCCCGCCGCCCCTACGGAACAGGAGTTAGCCCAGCCCTTGCCCGACCCCGACGAGGAAGTCGACTGCGTAGTGATTGGCACTGGGGCCGGTGGGGCGCCGCTGCTGGCCCGCCTCGCCATGGCTGGCTTAAAGGTGGTGGCCCTCGAAGCCGGCCCCTGGCATAACCCCGCTACGGACTTTGCCACCGACGAAAAAGCCCAGGAGTTTCTGTTCTGGAACGACGAGCGGCTATCGGCCGGACAGGACCCGGTAGCCTTTGGCAAAAACAACTCCGGCACCGGCGTGGGCGGCTCAACGTTGCACTACACCGCCTACACGCCCCGCGTGCAGGACGACGACCTGCACCTGCACCGCGACTTCGGCGTGGGCGTGGACTGGCCCTTCGGCTACGACGAGCTGGAACCATATTACGACGAGCTGGAGCAGTTCCTGGGCATTTCCGGGCCTGCCAACTACCCTTGGGGTAAGCCCCGGCGGCAACCCTATCCCCTGGCCCCGCTGCCCCTCAATGGCGCGGCCCAGCTCATGCAGCGGGCTTGCGACAAGCTGGGCATCCGCACCTCGCCGGCCGCGAATGCGGCCCTTTCGGCCCGCTACTACCAAGAAGGCGTGGGCTGGCGCGAGGCCTGCACCAACCGCGGCTTTTGCCAGGCCGGCTGCAGCACCGGCGCCAAGGCCAGCATGGACGTCACGTTTCTGCCCCTGGCCGCCGCGCACGGAGCCGACATCCGTCCCAATAGCTTCGTGACCGAGATTGAGCGCAACGCCAGTGGCGCCGTCACGGGCGTGGTGTACCAGCAGAACGGACTGACGCTCCGCCAGAAATGCCGCTACCTGTTTCTGTGCGCCGGTGCCATCGAAACCCCGCGTCTGCTCTTGCTCAACGAATTGGCGTTGAACAGCGGGCAGGTGGGCCGCAACTTTATGGCCCACCCCGGCCTGCAGGTGTGGGGCACTTTTGCCGACGAAGTGCGGCCTTACAAAGGCATTCCCGGCGCCCTGATTTCGGAAGACACCCACCGGCCCCAGGATGCCGACTTTGCCGGGGGGTACCTGCTACAAAGCATCGGGTGCATGCCCGTCACCTTCGCCAGCCAGGTGGCCCGGCAGCGCAAGCTCTGGGGGCCGGCCTTGCGAGAATACATGCAGCAGTACAACCACGTGGCCGGCATCAACATCCTGGGCGACTGCCTGCCCCACGCCGACAATTTCCTGGAGCTGGCCGAAGAAAAAGATGCCCACGGCCTGCCCAAGCCGCGCATTCACTTTACTAACCAGGAAAACGAGGTGCGCATGACGCGCCACGCCGAGCAGCTGATGCGCCGCATCTGGGAAACGGCCGGCGCCACCGACGTCTGGGCTTTTCCGCGCAACGCCCACATCATCGGCACCGCCCGCATGGGGCTGAGCGGCGACGACGCCGTCGTCAACGCCGAGGGCCGCGCCTTCGACGTGCCCAACCTCTACATTTGCGACAATTCCATATTCCCCAGCGCCCTGAGCGTGAACCCCGCCCTGACCATCATGGCCCTGAGCCTGCGCACGGCCGACAAGTTTCTGGCCAGCCGGAAATAAGTAGCCAGCGGCTACTCCGCCAGCATGGTGGTAATGGCAATGCTGCCCGCCAGCGACTGGTGGATGGGGCAACGCTCGGCCACTGCCAGCAGCCGCTGCCGCTGCTCCGGCGCCAGCTCCCCGCGTAGTACCAATGTGCGCTGCAGGCTGCGCACCACATGGTCGGCAGTGTTTTCAAACGTCACAACGGTCTCCACGGCTTCCAGCGGCCAGGCTTTACGGGCGGCATACAGGCGCACGGTGATGCAGGTGCAGGCGCTCAGGGCCGCCGCCAGCAGCTCGCCGGGCGAGGGCGCCTGGTCCTGCCCACCCGCTGCCACGGGCTCATCGGCTTGCAAAGTGTGGCCCGCGGCGGTGCGCAGTTGAGTTAAGTAAGCAGGTCCGCTAAGGGCGGTATGGGCAGTCAGCGTTGGCATAAGTAGGCTAGGCCCGCAGGCCCTGATTTAAACTTGGGTAAGCCACATTGCTAATTCCTACCGCAGCAGCGGGGCTACCCGCGTACCCAGCAGCTCGGTAGCCCGCATTACCTTTTCGTGCGGCAGCACGGCTACATCCATTTGAAAGGTAACCCGCGAAATGCCACCCAGTGCCTCGGCGTGGCGCAGAATCTTGGCAGCTACTTCTTCAGGGCTGCCCACCAGCAAGGCTCCCAGCGGACCGGCCTGCGCGTCGAAGTGGTAGCGCGTGAGCGGACTGCCGCCCCGCTCCCGGGCGCGCTTGCTGAAAGTTTCCAGGTAGCCCGGCACGAAGTCGGCCACAGCCTCTTCGGTAGTTGGGGCCACGTAGCCCAGCGAGTGCAGACCAACTTTGAGCTGCTCCGGCGCATGGCTGGCCCGGCGGCCGGCCTCGCGGTACAAGTCAATAAGCGGCCGGAAGCGGTGGGTGTCGCCGCCGATAATTGCCACCATCAGCGGCAGGCCCAACGCGCCGGCCCGGGCAAACGACTCCGGCGTGCCGCCCACGCCGAGCCAGATGGGCAGCCGGTCCTGGGCCGGGCGAGGGTACACGCCCTGCCCGGTCAGCGCCGGCCGGAACTGCCCCTGCCAGCGAATTTTTTCGGTGTCGCGGATGGCCAGCAGCAGGTCTAGCTTTTCTGCAAACAGCTCGTCGTAGTCGTTGAGGCTGAACCCGAACAAGGGAAAGGCTTCGGTGGAAGAGCCGCGGCCCACCACCATTTCGGCGCGGCCCTGCGAAATCAAATCCAGCGTGGCGTACTCCTGAAACACCCGCACGGGGTCGGCGGCCGAGAGTACCGTAACGGCGCTGGTGAGGCGAATGCGCTGGGTACGGGCCGCAGCCGCAGCCAGAATGACGGCTGGGGCCGAGTCGAGGAACTCGGCGCGGTGATGCTCACCAATGCCGAATACGTCGAGGCCAACCTGGTCGGCGCGCTCAATGCGTTCGAGTAAGAGGCGCATGGCCTCCTGCCCGCTCAAGGGGGTACCACCGTTTTGCAATAAATGAGAGGCGAAACTATCAATACCAACTTCCATGAAAACAAAACTTTATGCAGGCTAAGGAATCTGATATAAAGCGCCGTATCCTTTGATACAGGCGTCGCATTGTGATGATGATTACCAGCTAAAAAAGAGATGTATCAGAGCACAACAGAGGCAACAGGTCGCTTCACGGCATCAAATGTACATACATTTAATGTATGTACACAATTCGTGGAATAAAGTGAGGTAATACCTGCTGAACAATCCAACAAGAATCCATGCTGAACGAAGGAAGTAGGCATCCGGCTTACTGTCTTAGACGCAGTTGGGCTACAGCCATCCGCTAGCTAAATACTTCGCGCCCACCCATAAATGGTTTACAGTGCGGCTTAATGCCCAGATTATGCAGAGATGTTATGCCTTGCCGGCATAAAGGGCGGGACGCTTACCATCGTGGCGGCAATGGCTCATAGCTACCGCCGGGCACAGCCCTAGCATGGTCATACATGCTCACTCGGAAAATATTGCCGAATAACTGCCTACACGCGGCGTTCCTGCCGTGGCTGCATCGGCTTCAGTATCACTGAATAAATTTGGCACACGCCCATTAATGCTATTCAATGACGTTTTGAGGGCTAATAGAGGTGTGAGCGCAAAGGCATAAACGCAAAAACACCCGCCGGTTATCGGCGGGTGTTTTTGCGTTGTAGCGCTCCCTCCTGGGCTCGAACCAGGGACCCTCTGATTAACAGTCAGATGCTCTAACCGGCTGAGCTAAGGAAGCATTTTCATGCCCGAAACCCGGTTGGTGTTGTTTCGGACTGCAAACTTACAAGCTTCTTCAAATTAGTGCAAGCACTGAGATGAAAAAAGTTTTAAAAAAACTATTACGCACTTCAATTCAGGATATTAAGTTGCGTGCCTTGTAAGCTGGTGCTGTATTGGCGGAGCGGATACGGCGATGGGCCGCCCGTAACCTGGCCTTGAAAGTTGAATTGGGAATTGCAGCAGGAGTCGCGCAGGAATAGCCCGGAGCGGTCAACGCTCACAATAGCGCAGGCATCGTAGGGCCGGTAAGGGCAGTTGCGCTCAAACGCTAAGTAGGAGTTGCCAGCCTGCCGCACCACGATGATGCCTTTTACCCCGCCGGCGTCGGGTAGGCCGCTGTTGCCGGGCGGCAGCACCACCGTGCCATTGACGGTGCGCAGGGCTACGTACTGCTGATTAGTGAGCGAGAGGCTCACATTCACGGGTGCGTAGGGCAGTTGGGGCTGGCCGTCGCTGGTGCTGCTACATCCCAGAGCAGTGAACAGTGAGCAGTGGGCAATGAACCAGGCAAAGCGGCGACCGGCGTCAGGAAAATTGCTCATTGCTTACTGCTCATTAATAATTGTAGAATCCGCGTCCGGTTTTCCGGCCGTGGTGGCCGGCGTCTACCTTCTGCTGCTGGATGCGGCTGGGCCGGAACTTGGCATCCTGGTGGAAGGAAGCAAACATGGCGCTGGTCACGGAGAAGTTGGTGTCGACGCCAATCAGGTCCATGAGCCGGAAGGGGCCCATCTTAAACCCGCTGGCTTCAAGCAACTCATCTACCACGGTAAATGGTGCCACTTGCTCTTCCACAATTTTCAGGCTTTCTACATAGTAGTGCCGCGCCACGCGGTTCACGATAAAGCCCGGGGCGTCGGCGGCGCGCACCGGCGTCTTGCCCAGGCGGCGTGCTAAGGCTTCGACGGCATCGGCTACGGCGGGCTCCGTGGCTGCCCCGCTAATTACTTCCACCAGCGGCATCAGCGGCGCTGGGTTGAAAAAGTGCATGCCTACTACCCGGCCCGGCTGGGGCACGGGCGCCGCCAGCTGCGTAATGGGCAGCGAAGAGGTATTGGACGCCAGAATGGTCTCGGGTCGGTTCAGCACGGCCAGTTCCTGAAACATCTGATGCTTCACGTCGAGCCGCTCCACCACCGCTTCCACGATAATATCGGCCTGCACGGTGGCCATGTCGGTGGTAGCGGTGAGGCGGGCCAGCGCCTCGTCGCGTGCCTCGGCTGTCAGCTTGCCTTTTTCCACCAGCTTGCCCAGGCCGGCCGCAATAGCCGCCTGAGCCTTTTCCAGCGCGTTCGGGTTTAAATCGAACAGAATGGTAGGCAAACCATGCTGCACGCCCAGTTGGGCAATGCCCAAGCCCATAGTGCCGGCTCCTACAACGGCGAGGGTATTGATGGTCATTTCTGAAAGGGTTTAGTTGTCAGTTGTTCGTTGTCCGTTGTCAGTTCGTTCAATCAAGTTGTTTTTATAGAGTTGTTCCAATCAACTGACAACTGACAACTGACAACTGACAACTGACAACTGACAACTGACAACTGACAACTGACAACTGACAACTACTTCTTAAACAACGAATTCACAAACGTGTGGCGGTCGAACAGCTGCAGGTCCGTCATCTTCTCCCCTACCCCAATGTAGCGCACCGGAATGTTGAACTGGTCGGAGATGCCGATGACTACGCCGCCGCGGGCGGTGCCGTCGAGCTTGGTGACGGCCAGCGCGGTTACTTCGGTGGCTTTGGTGAATTCCTTGGCCTGCATAAAGGCATTCTGCCCGGTGCTGCCGTCCAGCACCAGCAGCACTTCGTGCGGGGCGTCAGGAATTACCTTTTGCATCACGCGCTTGATTTTGCTCAGCTCGTTCATCAGGTTCACCTTGTTGTGCAGGCGGCCGGCGGTGTCGATGATAACCACATCAGCATTCATCTCGACGCCTTTGCGCACTGCATCGTAGGCTACTGAAGCCGGGTCGGTGTTCATGCCGTGGCTAACCACGGGCACGCCCACGCGCTGCCCCCAAATGATGAGCTGGTCGACGGCCGCAGCCCGGAAGGTATCGGCCGCCCCGAGCACCACTTTCTTGCCAGCCGAGTGAAAGCGGTGGGCCAGCTTGCCGATGGTCGTGGTTTTACCCACCCCGTTCACGCCCACTACCATGATGACGAAGGGCCCGTTGGACGAATCGGCCCGGTCGAGCACGGCCATGGAGCCAGAGTTGTTGTCTTCCAGCAGCTCGGCAATTTCCTCGCGCAGGATGCGGTCGAGCTCGCCGGTGCTCACGTACTTGTCGCGGGCCACGCGCTTCTCGATGCGGTCAATCACCTTCACGGTGGTGTCGATGCCCACGTCGGCGTGCACCAGCAGACCTTCCAGGTCGTCGAGCACGGCTTCGTCCACGGTGCTTTTGCCCACCACGGCCTTGCTCAGCTGCTCGAAAAAGCTGGTTTTGGTTTTTTCCAGGCCCGCATCCAGCGAAGCCTGCTGCTCCTTGCTTTCCTTGTCTTTCTTAAAAAAATCGAAGAGGCCCATGCGGTACTGTCATCTTGAGCATGCCGCGTATGAAGCGGGGTCGAAAGACCTTATCACGCTCGGGGTTGTTTTAAGGGAGTTAACTGGCGCAAACGTGACAAGGTGTTGCGTTGCGCTCAGCATGGCAGATGGCTAACACGAAAAAAGTCCCACGAAGGTGGGACTTTTTTCACTTTTCCAAGCAAATACCTAACGTTAACTTATTTAACGCCGGTAGCCAGATACTCCTGCACTTTGTCGAGGAGCACCATTTCTTCTTTGAAGGTATAGGCACCAGTCTTCGGCGATTTCACCGCGCGAATAACCTTTGCCCAGTTCTTGGCATTCTCTGTGGTTTTCAGAGTTGCTACTACTTTCTTAGCCATTGTTCAGGTTATTTAATTTCCTTGTGAACAGTCATTTTCTTGAGGATAGGGTTGAATTTCTTCAACTCGATGCGCTCAGGCGTATTCTTGCGGTTCTTGGTGGTGACGTAGCGCGAGGTGCCCGGCATCCCCGAGTTTTTATGCTCGGTGCATTCCATGATAACCTGCACCCGGTTTCCTTTCTTGGCCATCTCGACGGGGGTGTGTTTTTAAATTTAGGACTGCAAAGGTACGGGTCTTTTCGGAAACAACAAAAGGGTAAGCGAATTAAGTCGTAAGAAGTTGCCGCTTACTTGAGTTCTGGCAGCTTCCAGGCTTCCAGGGCGCTGGGCTCGGCCATGGTTTTCTCGATATCGGCCACGGTGCGGGGGCCGTCGCCCGACAGGTTTTCGGCGCCCGTGGCCGTTATCAGCACGTCGTCTTCGATGCGCACGCCGATGTTCCACCACTTGGGGTCGCAGGGCGCACCAGCCGGAATGTAGATGCCGGGCTCGACGGTGATGACGTTGCCGGTCTTGAGCGGGCCGTAGTCGCCCCGGTCGTGCACATCCAGGCCCAGGTAGTGGCTGGTGCCGTGCGGAAAATACTGCCGGGCTTCCTCCTTTTTCTTGATGATGCCCAGCTTCAGCAGGCCGGCTGTCACCACGTCGCGGGCGGCTTTATCAGGGGCCTGAAAGTCGGCGCCGGGCTTGCTGGCGGCAATGCCGGCATCTTGGGCAGCCAGCACCAGCTCGTAAATCTGGCGCTGGGCGGGGCTGAACGTGCCGCTGGGCGGGGCCGTGCGGGTAACGTCGGCGGTGTAGCCGTGGTATTCGGCGCCGCAGTCCATCAGCAGCAGGTCGTTGTCGAGCCGCAGCCGGTCGTTGGTTTCGTAGTGCAGGATGCAGGCATTAGCGCCGCCGCCCACAATACTGGGGTAGCCCTGAAACTCGGCACCGTAGCGGCGGTACACGTACTCGTGCAGGCCCTGCACGTCCATCTCACCCATGTCGGGGCGAAGCAGGCGCATCACCTCCCGCTGTCCGGCCGTGCTGATGCGGATGGCCCGGCGCAGCAAGGTCAGCTCTTCCGGCGTTTTAATGGCGCGCAGCTCGTCCAGCGCTTCGCCCAGGCCCACGCCGTCGTAGCGGCCGGGCGGGTTGGGGTCAATGGCTTTCTGGCGGGCGGCGTCGGTAGTAGCCGCCAGGTACGCCTTCACCGAGGGCTCGTCACCCAGGCCGGGCCGGTCTTCCACCAGGCTGGTGAGGTAGGCCTTTACTTCCTTGGGGTTGCTGTTGCCGTAGCGCTTCAAAAGGCGGTACACCAGGGTGCGGTCGGCGTTGTAGTCGGCAGGCAGACCCGACTGCTGGCGGAAGGTGGCCACCAGGTTGTAGAGGTCGGCCGGGTTGCGCTGGTCGTCGCGCACGTCATTGGGCAGCTCGGTGAACAGAATCTGGTCGAACTCGGCCCACTTGATGCCGGCGCTGGCAAACTGCTTGTTGTCGGCCGTGTACTGCAGCTGCAGCTGGCTTTTGGCGCCCTCGCTGCCCATGCGGCGGCCAGTCCACTGCTCGGCGGCGGCGTCGCGCGGCTGCACAAACAGCGCTTCCGTCACGCCGGCCTGCCCGCCCACCGTGCGCGGCTCTTTGAAGAGCACCAGCACGGCATCGGGCTCGTCGTAGCCCGTGAGGTAATAAAAGTCCGGGTTCTGGTGGTAGATGAAGTTGACGTCGTTGGCGCGGTTGCGCACTGGCGCGGCAAACACCACGGCCACGCCCTTGGCCGGCAGCTTCTGGCGCAGCAGCTCCCGGCGCTGCTTGTGAAAAGCCGGCGACAGAAAGTCGCTGGGGCGGGGCGGCGCGGGGGCCATGGCCAGGGGCGGCAGCGCGGGCGTCTTTTGGGCCTGGCTGCCCAGGCTGGCCAGCAGCAGGCCGCTCAGCCCCAATACGCGCCGCAGCGCCTTGCTGGAAAATGGCGACTGCAACCGCGCCGCTACGTAATAATTCAGGCTCATAAATGCATTCGGCGCCGTGGTTTTGCGCTACGCGCTAACAGACAAAGCCAGCGCCGATACGTTGCCTGTGGGGGCAAACATACCGGCGCTGGCTTGATATTTTGGTAGTAAGTATTGAGTAATAAGTAGAGAGTATGTAGCCTTAGCAGTTTCCTGCTCTGCGCTAACTATCTCAACTCTTTGTTACTCTCTACTTCCTACTAACTAGTAGGTGATGAAGCCTTGCTGCTTGGCCTTCTTCAGCACGGCCATGATGCCGTTCTTGTTGATGGTGCGGATAGTGGAAGTAGCCACTTTCAGCGTAACCCAAGCATCTTGCTCGGGGATGTAAAAGCGCTTCTTTTGCAGGTTCGGGAAGAACTTGCGCTTGGTCTTGTTGTTGGCGTGCGATACGTTGTTACCAACGCGGGTGCGCTTGCCGGTCAAATCACAAACTCGGGCCATGATATCGAAGGGTTAAAAATTACAATGCGGGGAGAAACGGGCCGCAAATATCGGCAAAAGTCTGGCATTCACCAAGCCCCTGCTGCTATTTTGTAGAAGAAGAGCCTTTTGCAGCCTGTTTAGCGCCAAATTTCCAGGGACAATGCCGGCAGCCGCTGCCGCAGCAAGTGCCCCGGCGCCGGTGGTACTGCTCGGTAAAAACGAGGTAGCCCTCGGGTGTGTAGTAAAAGTCGCCGGCTTGCAGCGGCTGAGGAGAAGCGGCCATACAGACCACAAAGGTACCACCGGCTACCCACCCCAAAGGCCGGCATTGCCGTAGAACAAGCGGTATGTACCGCTCCCCACTCAACCATGCGCTGCTTTTGGCCTTTACCGGCGGCCTGCTGGCTTTGGCCCAGCCGGGCGCCGCGCAAGCCCCTGCCCCCAAAGTACTTCTAGCGCCACCGGCCAGCGAAGCCGGCCGCCGCGCCCTGGCCCGGGCCGATGCTGAGATAGCCGACCCGGTGCGTGAGGCCCGGCGTACCCTGCCCCAGGCCCGCAAACGCTTTCAGGCCGGGCTGCCCGCCGGGGCGCAGTGCCTGCTGCTGGTGCGCGTGGTGGCCGGCGACACGCTGTTTACGCCTACTGCCGTGCGGGTACTGGGCTGGCGCGATGGGCAGGTGCAGGCCCTGCTACCCCTGGGTGCTTCGGCCGACAAAATCCCAATCAGCTTTCCCGAAACGGCAGTGCTGGACTGGACGCTACTGGGGGCCGACGGCCGCGAAGAAGGCAACTTCGTAGGACGCTACCTGGAGACGGCCCGCGACCTGGAAGGGCTGCGCCTGCGTTAGAAACTGGCACCAATAGCAGTAAAGCGGAGCTGATGGAAAAGGCGATGTATAAGCATTGCCACTTTTCTTTGCTCAATGAAAACACTCTACACACTCGCCCTTAGCGCGGCGCTGCTGCTACCTGCCGCCGGGCACGCCCAAACCACCTCCCCGGCCAGTGAAAGGCTGAAGCCGCTGTTGTTCCTAGAAGGCAAATGGAAAGGCCAGGGCTGGATAATGCTGGGTCCCGGCCAGCGCAGCGAATTCAACCAAACCGAAACTGTAGAGCGCAAGCTCGAGGGCAGCATCCTGGCCATTGAAGGCCGCGGTACCGACGCCAAAGACGACAAGCGCGTTATTCACCACGCCTTTGCCACCATGGCCTACGACGCCCCTTCCGGCACCTACCGCATGCGGGCCTACAAAGCCGACGGCAGCTACATCGACGCCCTCGCCACCGTCAACGCCAACGGCAGCGTCAGCTGGGGGTTCGACATGCCCAGGATGGGCAAGGTGCGCTTCACCATGGAGCTGAATGCCAAAGGCCAGTGGCACGAAACCGGCGAGTTCTCGCCCGACGGCAGCAAGTGGTTTCCCAACTTTGAAATGACCCTGGATAAGGTTAAAAGCTGATTCGCTTAGTTAAAAGTTGAGAGTTAAAAGTTAAAACCCAGGCGACTCTCCTTTTTAACTTTTAACTCTCAACTTTTAACTTAAAAAGCCTCCTCGGGCTTTTCAGCGTACTTTTACTGCTCTCCATTTCCTACTCAACATTTTATGCACGCCTCCACCCTCGCCCCGGCCACCCGCTCGCAGCAGTACATGCAGCTCGAAGACAAGTACGGCGCCCACAACTACCACCCCCTGCCCGTGGTGCTGAGCCGCGGTGAAGGCGTGCACCTGTGGGACGTAGAAGGCAAGCAGTACTACGACTTCCTGTCGGCCTACTCGGCGGTAAACCAGGGCCACTGCCACCCGCGCATCATCGGTGCCCTCACCGAGCAGGCGCAGAAGCTGACGCTGACCTCGCGCGCCTTCTTCAACGACCAGCTGGGCGCGGCCGAAAAGCAGCTCTGCGAGCTGTTTGGCTACGACAAGGCCCTGCTGATGAACTCCGGCGCCGAAGCCGTGGAAACGGCCCTGAAGCTGGCCCGCAAGTGGGGTTACCAGGAAAAAGGCATTGCGCCCAACGCGGCCCGCATCCTGGTGGCCGAGCACAACTTCCACGGCCGCACCACGGGCATCATCTCCTTCAGCACCGACCCTGACAGCACCGGCGGCTTTGGGCCCTACAACCCCGGCTACGAGGTGGTGAGCTACGACGACCTGGCCGACCTGGAGGAAGCCCTGCAGGACCCGCACGTGTGCGCCTTCCTGGTGGAGCCCATTCAGGGCGAGGCGGGCGTGGTGGTGCCCAGCGCCGGCTACCTGGCCAAAGCCTACGAGCTGTGCAAGGCCCACAACGTGCTGTTCATTGCCGATGAGATTCAAACCGGGCTGGGCCGTACCGGCAAGCTGCTAGCCACGCACTACGAAGACCTGCGGGCCGACATCGTTATCTTGGGCAAAGCCCTGAGCGGCGGCGTGCTGCCCGTATCGGCCGTGCTGGCCGACGACCACATCATGCTCACCATCCAGCCGGGGCAGCACGGCTCCACCTTTGGCGGCAACCCGCTGGCCTGCGTGGTGATGCGCGCTGCCCTCGACGTGCTGATGGAGGAAAAGCTGACCGAAAATGCCGCCCGCCTGGGCGAGATTTTCCGGACCCGCATGCGCCGCGTGATGGACCAACGCCCCGAAGTAGTGGAGCTGGTGCGCGGCAAGGGCCTGCTCAATGCCGTGGTTATCAAGCCCCACCCCGACGGCCGCACGGCCTGGGACGTGTGCGTGACGCTGATGGAGCGCGGCGTGCTGGCCAAGCCCACCCACGGCGACATCATCCGCTTCGCGCCCCCGCTAGTGATTACCGAAGCCCAGCTGCACGCAGCCTGCGACGTAATTGAGCAGGTTATTCTGGAGTTCTAACCTGGTTTTTTACTTATTACATTGTGGCTGCCTGCTTATGCGAGCAGCCACAATGCTATACAGCCTATGCGCCTGCTTTTTACAACCCTGCTTTTTCTGGGCGCCACCCTGCTGGGCCGGGCCCAGACGGCCCCAATTTTCAAGCTCGAAGGGAACGCGCTGGTGCTGCCTGCCCCACTGAGCTTCCGGCCGGGCACGGCGGAGCTGACGGCAGCGGCTACGCCGGCCCTGGAACACATCAAAAGCTACCTCGATGCCAAAACCTACATCAGCCTGCTGCGGCTGGAAGGCCACGTCGTCGGCGATGGCGGGCAAGCGCTGAGCGAGCAGCGCGCCCAGGCCGTAGCGGCCTGGCTGGTAGCCCACGGCGTGGATTGCCACCGGCTGCTGCCGGGTGGGTTTGGCAGCACCAAGCCGGCGGGCAGCACCCCGGAGGCCAATACGCGCATTGAGGTGGTGAATGCTGCCCTGCGCGGCCGGCCCATCGGAGGGCTGCCGGTAGACGGCGGCGGGCACCCGGCTGCTTCCCCCTGCCAGCCGTGATGGCCGCGCACCTATCCTACTGGGAACGGCAGTCCTTTTTCGGGCCAGCCGACGTTGCCATTGTTGGGGCCGGTCTGGTGGGCCTCACGGCGGCCCTGTATATAAAGGAGCGGCGGCCTACCTGGCGCGTAGTGGTGCTGGAGCGCGGCACGCTGCCCAGCGGGGCTTCCACCAAAAACGCCGGCTTTGCCTGCTTTGGCTCTATCTCGGAATTGATTGAGCAGGAAAAGCGTGGCGACCTGCAGGCCGTGGTGGCGGCGCGCTTCGAAGGGCTGGCCCGGCTGCGCGGCCTGCTGGGCGACGAGGCCCTGGACTATCGGGCGGTGGGTGGCTACGAGCTGTTTCGGGACGACGAAGCCGAGCTGGCGACCGAATGCCTGGCCCGCATCGACTACTATAACGAGCTGCTGGCACCGACAGTAGGCCACGCCCGCACCTTTCATGATGCCACCAGCGAAGCGCCGCGCTTCGGCTTTGGCGGGGTGCGCACCCTGCTTAAGAACGACTGCGAGGGCAGCCTCAACACGGGCCGCATGATGCGCGCCCTGCTGAGCAAGGTGTGGGCTGCCGACATCCCCGTGCTGACCGGCTGCGCCGTGGACCGACTGGAGCCTGCGGCTGGTGGCAGTACGGCTGCGCTGCACCTGGCCGACGGCATCGCACTGGCTGCCAGCCAGGTGCTGCTGGCTACTAATGCCTTTGCTGCCGAGCTGCTGCCGCACCTAGCCGTGACGCCCGGCCGGGGGCAGGTGCTGGTGACCGAGCCGCTGCCCGAAGTGCAGCTGCCCGGCACCTTCCACTACGACAAGGGCTACGCCTACTTCCGGCAGCTGCCCGACCAGCGTATCCTGCTCGGCGGGGGCCGCAACCTGAATTTCGCCGGCGAAACCACCACGGCGCCCGGCCTTACCGACCAGATTCAGCACTACCTGGAGGCCTTGCTGCACGAAGTCATTGTGCCGGGGCGGCGCCCGCGCATCGACTACCGCTGGAGTGGGGTGATGGGGTTTGGGCCCGCCCTGGAGCCGGTACTGGACTGGGCGGCGCCGGGGGTGCTGGCGGCCGTGCGCTGCAACGGCATGGGCGTAGCCATGGGCGCGGGCACGGGCTGGCGCGCCGCGAAAAAACTGGCCGGGTGAGGCCACAGGCCTGCGCAGGCCACGGGCAGAAGTGGCAGGAACGTAAGCGGCAATAGCCCAGTGGTAGACAAGCAAGTCCGTCACGGCCGGGCGCTTCAGCAGCTAACACCCGCTACTCAATGCCCCACTGGCACTGCCCTGGCCTAAGAAACGACGTTCGGAGCGCGTCATTGGCAAGGGTGTCAAATTGTATATAACTTTCAGCAACTATTACATCCGTATGCCTAAGGCGTTGGCTTACGGCGACCTACCTGACTTTGCACATGAAGACGACTTTACGCTACTGCCTGGGCCTGCTGCTCAGCTTGGTTTTGACGCTGCCCGCCGCCGCCCAGAATGACTTGGGCATGGCACCGCCGCTGGGTGACGTCGTCAGCCCCATTAGCGGCTGCGGACTTTCAGCCAACGAGAACGTGACGGTGAGTGCCTTCAACTTTGGGCCGGGCACGGTTAATACGCCATTCTACGTCAGCTACTCCGTCAACGGGGGCCCGGCCATAACGGAAATCATAGCGGCTCCTAACATCCCAAAGAATAGCAGCTTCGTCTACACCTTCACAACCCAGGCTAACCTAAGCACCCCGGGCACTTACACTTTCACCTTCACGGTGTCGCTTCCCGGTGACGCCAACCCCAGCAATAACACGTACACGAACTATGTGGTCAGCAACGCGGCGCCGTCGGTAGCGGGCACCATTAGTGGGCCCAGCAGCGTGTGTGCGGGAAGCAACTCCGGCAGCCTTTCCCTGAGCGGGTTTACGGGCAACATTCTGCGCTGGGAAAGCTCCGCCGACGGTGGTGTGACGTGGGTGATGCTGCAAAACCCCACCTCCACTCAACCCTTCAGTAACCTCAGCACAGCCACCAGCTACCGCGCCGTGGTGCAGAACAGCGGCTGCGCACCGGCAACGTCTGCCGTCTTTACCGTTGCCATAGACGCGCCCAGCGTGGGTGGCAGCGTTTCGCCCGCCAGCAACACGGTGTGCACCGGCTCAAACAGTGGCACACTGACGCTGAGTGGCCGTACGGGGAATGTCCAGTATTGGGAACGGTCGACGGACGGCGGGGTGACCTGGGCCCCCATTGCCAATACCACTACCACCCAAACTTACAGCGCCCTGACGCAAACCACCCGCTTCCGCGCCCAGGTGCGCAACGGCGCCTGCTCCACCGCGGCCTCAGTGGCCGCCGTTATCAACGTCAACAGCCCCAGTACGGGTGGCACTGTGGGCGGGCCCGCGCAAGCTTGCTTTGGGGGTTCGGACATTACCCTTACCCTTAGTGGGCACAGCGGCAACGTACTGCGCTGGGAATATTCTGATAACGGGGGGGCCAACTGGACGACAATTACAAACACCACCACCACGCTGGTGACGGCCCCGCCGCCGGGCCCGCGCCTGTACCGGGCAGCCGTGCAAAACAGCCCCTGCGCGGTGCAGTTTGCCAGCCCGCACGTGGTTAGCCCCGGACCGGCACCGGTGGCCGGCCGGGTAAGCGGCAGCCGAACCGTTTGCAGCCTGGCCAACAGCGGCACCCTTACGCTTGCCGGCGCCCAGGGTACCGTGCAGAAATGGCAAAGCTCAACCAACGGCGGGCAGAGCTGGACCGACATTGCCAATACCACCACTTCACTTGCGTATACCAACCTGACGGCTAGCACGCTCTTCCGGGCCCAGGTAGGTTGTGGCAGCACGGCTTTTAGTACGCCGGCCCTGGTGCAGCTCGACCCGAACGACACCGACGGCGACGGCCTGCCCGATGCCTGCGACGGCGACCTTGATGGCGACGGTGTGGCTAACGCCGCCGACAACTGCCCACAAATACCCAACCCCAGCCAAGCCGACGCGAACCTCGATGGCATCGGCGACGCCTGCGGGGGTGCCACCGGCTTCAATACGCCTACGCCAAAAGCCCCCCTGCACGTGCAAGGCGGCGCGATTTATATCGACCAGCCGGGCATGGGCGTCATTATGAAGTCGCCTGATGGCGCCTGCTGGAAGCTAATAGTAGCCAACGACGGCACCCTGAAGTCTGAATCGGTGGTGTGTCCTTGAAGTCCAGATGAAGGCCTGCGAGCCGGCGCGGCTGCGCAGCCTGCCGGGCAATGTGAACCTGCCTAGAGCATTTATTAAGCTGGGCCGTGCTGGCGGCCCAGTCCAGCGCCGGCACGGGCTGGCGCGCCGCGGCAATGCTATCAGCTTAAAGTAGAATTAACCAAGGAACAGCGCGTAGCTCGCGGTGCATCGGCCGCGGTATATCTTCGCCGGTTCTTTGTTTAATTCCATTTTAATGTATGCACCATTTTTTACGAGGCTTGCTCTTGCTGATGCTTGCCTTACCTTTTCCAAGCAGTGCGGGTAGCATCAGCCTAAGGGTAAAACCCAATTCCAATTCTAAAAAGCGGATTTATACTCCGCAAGGCTCACGTACCTCAGGCGTGGGGATGCAAACCACAGAAGCTTTTGCTTCGCGCCCGGCCGGAGTTCTAGGCACGCTGGGCGCCGGCGATGCTAACTGGCTGGACGGCTTTGGCACGCCCGGCACCAATGGCACCGTAAGTGCCGTAGCGCGCGCCGCTAACGGCGACGTGTACGTGGGCGGCTCCTTTACCGTGGCCGGCTCCGTAACGGCAAATAACATCGCCAAATGGAACGGCACGGCCTGGTCGGCCATCGGGGCTGGTCTGAATGGAACCGTTAACGCACTGGCGGTAGATGGCAACGGCACCGTGTATGCCGGAGGCAGCTTCACCACGGCTGGGGGCAGCTCCGCGAACTACGTGGCCAAGTGGAACGGCACAGCTTGGTCGGCCATGAGCACCGGCATGGACGCCGACGTGTATGCCCTGCTGGTCGACGGAGCCAACAACGTGTATGCCGGGGGCTGGTTTTCCACGGCGGGCGGGGCATCTGCCGGGGGCGTGGCCAAGTGGAACGGCACGGCCTGGAGTGCCCTAGGCTCGGGCATCGGCGCGGCGTATGCCCTGGCCCTGGCGCCCAGTGGCGACCTGTACGCCGGCGGCCTGAACAGCCGCGTATCGCGCTGGGACGGCTCGACCTGGAGCACAGTGGGCTCCGCCTTCAATGCTCCGGTATCGGCGCTGGCCGTAGGCCCTGGTGGAACGGTTTATGCCGGTGGCTCCTTCACCCAAAATGGCAGCGTCAGCTGCTTGTATGTGGCTCAGTACAACGGCAGCTCGTGGAGCAGAATGGGTACCAACCTCAGCCCCGGCATGAGCGACCGGGTGTACGGTCTGGTGGTCGACGGCAGCGGCACGCTGTACGCCTGCGGCGGCTTTTACCTGGCCGGGTCGACCTCCACCAGCCGGGTAGCCAAGTGGAACGGCACGGCCTGGGCCGCCGTCAGCACGGGCACATTCGGCGCGGCGCCTAACACGACTACTACTTCGGTGGTGCAGGCCATAACGCCGGACGGCAGTGGCGGCCTATACGCGGCAGGTGCTTTCACCCGTAGCATTGGTTGCGCCAACGTGGCCCGGCTATCGGGCACCACCTGGAGCTCCCTCGGCTCGGGCCTGAACAACCAGGTGTATGCGACGGCAGTAGCGGCCAACGGCGACGTGTACGTGGCCGGCTCCTTCACCAGCGCCGGCGGCGTTGCGGCCAACCACGTGGCGAAATGGAACGGTACCAGCTGGAGCAGCGTGGGCGGCGGCCTAAACGGCACCATTACGTCGCTGGCCGTGGCGCCCAATGGCACCCTGTACGCCGGCGGCGGCACAGATTTCGGTGGCCTCGCCCAATTTGATGGCACTTCGTGGGGTAGCGTATGTATCACCGGCAGCAACGGCTCGGTATACGCCCTAGCAGTGGACGCTAGCGGCGACCTGTACGTGGGCGGCAACTTCACGCAGGTAAACAGCACTACGGCCCGTAACCTGGCGAAGGTGAGCTCGGGCTTCGTGACGGGAGTAGGCGGCGGCACAAATGGCAGCGTGACTGCTTTAGCCGTCGACCCCAACGGGGCCCTTTTCGTGGGCGGCTCGTTCTCGCAAGTACAAGGCAGCATCGCCGTAGGACGCATTGCCAAATGGGACGGCACGGCCTGGAACACCCTGGCGCAGGGCATGTCCAACCCCAGCAGCTTCGCCAGCATTTACACGCTGCTCGCCGACAATATCGGCAACGTCTACGCCGGCGGCTTCTTTTCACAAGCCGGAACCACGGCAGCCAACAACATTGCCAAATGGAACGGCACGGCCTGGACGGCCTTGGGCGCCGGCAGCAACGGCGATGTGCGCAGCTTAGCCCGCAACGGCAGCACTATCTATGCCGGTGGCTCTTTCCCGCAAATGGACGGCGCCACCGTCAGCAACGTAGCCAAGTGGAACGGCACGGCCTGGAGCACGCTGGGCACTGGGCTGGCCGGCACGGTATCGGGACTGGCCGCCACCAGTACCCGCCTGTTTGCCGGCGGGCAGTTCACCACCGTCGGCGATGGCTCGAAGGCCACGGCTTATTTCGGCAGCTACTCCACGGTTAATACCGCGCCCAGCATCACGGCCCAAACCTTCAGCATTGCCGAAAATAGCACTGCCGGCACGGCGGTGGGCACTGTAACGGCCACGGATGCCGACGGCGATGCTCTCACCTACAGCATTACGGCCGGCAATGCGGGCGGCGCCTTCAGCATCAATGCCAGCACCGGCGCGCTGACTGTGGCCAATTCGACTGCGCTGGACTACGAAACCACGCCCAGCTTTGGGCTGACTGTGCAGGTGAGCGACGGCAGCAACAGCAGCACGGTCACGGTGACGGTCAACCTAAGTGACGTGGATGAAATCGCGCCCACGGTGAGCATTAGCTCGACTGCCAGCAACCCTACCAGCACCTCGCCCATACCGGTGGCGGTGACGTTTTCGGAATCCGTAACGGGCTTTTTGGCTGGCGACGTGAGCGTGGGCAACGCTACACTGAGCAATTTCAGCGGCAGCGGCGCCACTTATACTTTTAGCCTGACACCTTCGGGCAGCGGCGCCGTGACGGTGAGCATTGCGGCCAACGTGGCCCAGGACGCGGCCGGCAACGGCAACACGGCGGCAACGCCGTTTAGCATCACCTACAACGCGCCGGTAACAGCCGTGAGCTGGAACGGCAGCGTGTCGACCGACTGGTTTACGGCCGCCAACTGGACGCCGGCCCAGGTGCCTAACATCACCCTGGATGCCAACATCAGCGCCGGCTCCCCGCGCTACCCCGTGGTTACGGCCAACAACGCGGGCGCCAAAAACCTGACCATTGCTTCCGGCGCCAGCCTGAGCATGAGCGGCGGCAACCTGATAGTGGATGCCACCTGGACCAACAACGGAAGCTTCACGGCCACCGGCGGCACGGCTACTTTCGCCACCTCTACCGCTGGCGGACAAACCATCGGGGGCAGCGCCCCCAGCCGCTTCTGGAACCTGACCATTGGCAGCAACGGCGCGGCGATGAACGGCGCGGTAGCCGTGCAGCAGCTGGCCCGCCTGAATGGCAACCTGAGCACCAACGGCCAGCCGTTTACGCTGGAATCGACGCCGGCTTATTCGGCTATGGTCATTAATAACAATGGCGGCGCAGTAATTGGCAATGCTACGGTGCAGCGCGCCATTGCAGGCAGCCTGAACCCCGGCCTGGGCTACCACCATTTTGCCCCGCCTGTGCAGGGCTCTACCGTGGCCGACCTCTCCACGGCAGCCTTTGCGCCGGTGACAAACCCGGCATATAACACGGCGGCTGCCCCAACGGCTGTTACACCTTTCCCCACGGTATTTAGCTACGACCAAAACCTGCTGTCAACGGCCAGCAACAACCTGTCAGCCTTTGACAAAGGCTGGTACTCCCCGGCTTCAACCGGCTCAGCGCTGAGCCTGGGCTCGGGCTACACGGTTAACATCGCGGCCAACCAAACCGTGGATTTCGTCGGCAACCTGTTCAACGGCAACCTGACCCTGACCCGCTCCCGCGGCGCCGGCACCGACGCCGGCTGGCAGCTGGTGGGCAACCCCTACGCCGCGCCCCTCGACTGGAGCCTGATTGCGCCGGCCGACCGCCCCAACCTCGACGGAGCCATGTACGTGTACCAAAGCACCAGCCAGTACGGCGGGCAGTACCGCGCCTACGTGAATGGCGTGGGCGGCAACCCCTACGTGGCCGTGGCCCAGGGCTTCTGGGTGCGGGTGAGCGCCGGCCAGACCAGCGGCTCGCTCACGCTCCGCAACAGCCACCGCCTGCAAGCCTACCCCAGCGGTGCCACCGCCGACGCCAACACCCTGCAGCGCGGCACGGCCGACGCCCGCCCCCGCGTGCAGCTGCAGCTGCATGGCAGCACCGGCCCGGCCGATGCCACCTACGTTTACTTCCAACAAGGCGCTACAACTGGCGTCGACACGGAGTTTGACGCGCCCAAGCTGCCTAATACCACGGGCCTGAACCTGGCTGCGCTGGCCGGCACTGAGGAGCTGGCCATCAACGGCCTGCCTGCCCTGGCAGCTACTACGCTGACGGTACCGCTGGCAGTGCAAGTGCCCGCCGCGGGCACCTACACCCTGCGTGCTGCCGAGCTGGCGAACCTGGCCACTACGCAAGTGTACCTGCACGACCGCCAGACTGGCGCCATCGTGGACCTGACTACGCAGCCCAGCTACGCCTTTGCGACGAGCACCACGGCCCGCAACCGCTTCGAGCTGGTGTTCTCGCCCCGGCAGCTGCTGGGTACGGCAGCCGCCCAGCTCAGCGAGCAGGTAACGCTGTACCCCAACCCCGCCACCCGAGCTGTGCAGGTGAAGCTGCCGACAGCCCTAAGCCACACTGGCTTTACCCTGACGCTGGTTGACGCCCTGGGCCGGGAAGTGCGCAAGCAAGTAGTGGCGGCCGCCGGGCCGTCGGCTTATCGCCTTTCGCTGGCGGGGGTAGCGGCCGGCTTATACGCCGTACGCATCAGCACTGCCCAAGGTACTATCAGCAAGAAACTGGTGGTAGAGTAAACGCTTTCTTCGGAGCTCAGCTAAAAGAGCCGGCTGCCCAGGTAGCCGGCTCTTTGCATAGTAAGAGGCCAATAACTCTGGCGCAGAATGCCGGGGCGCTGGCTCAGCACATCGGCTCCATAAAGCCGCCTAGCTTTGTTATATCCCTTCCTTTGGCTTGCCCTCGTCCGTATGCCCTCTTCTGTTCCGCGCCGCAGCTACGCTTGGCACCTGCTATTGCTGCTGAGCGTGCTGGCCGGCTGCCGTAGTGAGCGGGTGGCATTCAACTTCCAGTCAGTTCCCGGCGGCGCGGCCCCGCAGCAGGCTGTTACAGCCTCCGCAGAAGCAAGCCTGCCCCCGGTGCTACGGCCGGTTCTGACTAGCAAAAAGCCTCCACGAAAGCGGCACGCGGGGCTCTATACCACTCTACGCCCGCCTTCTGGTTTTATTGCTTTGAAACGGACCGCCCCGAGTCAGCTACGCCGGTTGCCGCGGCAATCACCACCACGCCCCGGGTACCGCAGTCCTCAGGATACCGATGCGGCCTGGATGATGTTTTTCGTAATAGTCCTGGCAGCAGGCGTGGTTTTACTCAGCCTGCTGGCTTGGGGCATTGGGGCACTGCTAGGTTTCACCTTCTGGCAGTCAATGCGCGTTGTGGCGCTACTTCTGGCCTTTCTGCTGGTATTGTTCCTGATTTCGGACTAGTGCCACCCTGCCCCGAGCGTACAAACCCTGCCGAACAAAACGACCTAGTTTTGCCGTATCCCCTTAATTCAGCTGTTGTTTCCCTTATGCCCCTCCCTCACTCCTACCGCAGCAGCTTCTGGCTTGTCTTCTTGCTGCTCACTATGCTGGCCGGGTGCCGCAGCGAGCGGGTAGCCTTCGACTTTAAGCCATCTTCCCGGACGGTGTCTGTGCATGATACTGCAATTGCAGCTGCGCCCCTAGCTCTATTGCCAGCAACCGTTAGCCCACCGCCCGCCCCAATCACCCGGCTGGCACAGCGACAGTCTATAAAGTCCTTTTCTAAGCTGGTTACGCGCGCAGGCAATCACCCGGTCAGAGCCTCGAAAATGACGCTGCACCGTCCAGCCTTCTTCCAGCAGCGCGCCACGGCGCACGCAGCGACACAGGCGGCGCCTACCGACCAGGGTTTGGGACGCATCTTCTGGTTTGCCGTGCTGGTAGTACTGGGCGTGCTGGCGCTGCTCACCTGGGGCGTGGCCGCCATCTTTGGCTTCAGCTTCTGGAAAGCCCTGGGCTGGCTGGGCCTGGGTCTGTTGGCCGCGCTTGTAATTAAGGGAATAGTGGAGCTGCTGGGTAACAACTAGCTAATGCTGCGAGCCAGCGAAGCCAGGGCTACCTTTGTGGTCCTGCCTATTTGCCTGTTATGCTTGCTTTTCGTTTTTCTGCCCGTCGTGGGCCGCTGGCTCTTCTGCTATTGACCTTGCTGCTGGGCAGCTGCCAGAGTGAAAAGGCCGTTTTTCGGTTTCAGGCCAACACTTCAAACATTGCCAGCTCGCCCGTGAGCTCTGCACCTGAAGCGGCTCAGGAAATCGAGCAAGCCCCTGCTGTAGCCAGCCAAACGCCCCTACCTGCGCGGCCCATAGCCCAAGGCCCGGCTCCGCAACAGCCCCCCGCGAAAGTGCGTCCGCTCCGCCACTTGCTGGCCCGCGTGGCCGCTAAGTCGTTGCAGCACCCCGCGGCGGCCCGCCCCCGGGCGGTAGCCGAAAAGCACCCGGCCGAGCGCACCCTGCTGTGGAGCGGCATCGGCAGCGCCGCTTTGGGCGTCTTGCTCACCTACCTCGGCGGCAACACGGTGCCTGTCAGCACCAGCCTGCTGAGCGTGGCCCAGCTGTTTTTGTGGCTGGGCGGCCTGCTGCTGGCGGCTTGGTTTGTGCTGCTGCTGATGCGGGCCAGCAAGGAATAGGCAACCTTACCTTTGCGGGCGCTGTTTCCTCCTTTTTCTTATCCAACTCGCTACTCCGTGCCTTTGCTTCCCACCCACCGCCCCCGTCGCAACCGCAAGTCGCAGGTTATCCGCGACATGGTGCAGGAAACCCGCCTCACCACCCACGACTTTATTTACCCGCTGTTCCTGATGGAAGGGCAAAACCGGACGCTGGAAGTGAAGTCCATGCCCGGCATTCACCGCTTCACCGCCGACCGCATCATCGATGAGATTGGGCAGTGCGTGGACCTGGGTATCAAGGCCTTCGCGCCCTTTCCTGGCCTGAGCGACGCGGTGAAGGACCGCCTGGCTCGTGAGTCGGCCAACCCCGACGGCCTGTACCTGCGCACCGTGGCCGACATCAAGCGGCAGTTCCCCGATGTGGTGATTATGACCGACGTGGCCATGGACCCCTACTCCAGTGACGGGCACGACGGCGTGGTGGATGCCGAAAGCGGCGAAATCCTCAACGACGCCACCCTGGAAATTCTGGCCCAGATGGCCCTGGCCCAAGCCCGCGCCGGCGCCGACATCCTCGGGCCCTCCGATATGATGGACGGCCGCGTGGGCTACATCCGCGAGGTGCTCGACCAGAACGCCTTCGCCCACGTCAGCATCATGAGCTACACGGCCAAGTACGCCTCGGCCTTCTACGGCCCCTTCCGCGATGCCCTGGACTCGGCCCCCAAGCGCGGCGACAAGAAAACCTACCAGATGAACCCCGCCAATAAGCGCGAGGCCCTGCGCGAGTTGGCCCTCGACGAGCAGGAAGGGGCCGACATGGTGATGGTGAAGCCTGCCCTGAGCTACCTCGACGTGATTCACTCGGTAAAGGAAAACACCCACCTGCCCGTGACGGCCTACAACGTCTCGGGCGAGTACGCCATGGTGAAGGCAGCCGCCCAGCAGGGCTGGCTCGACGGCGAGCGCACCATGATGGAAGTACTGCTCAGCATCAAGCGCGCCGGCGCCGATGCCATCCTCACCTACTTCGCCAAGGAAGCTGCCGAGGTGCTGCGGCGGGGGTAATTACTGATTAATTGATGTGCTGATGTGCTAATACGCCAGGAACTACGGCCAGCACATCAGCACATTATATCATCAGCACATCCATACCTATGACCCGCCGCGCTACTTCCGCCGACTTGCCCGCCATACTGGCCCTGATAAGCCGGGTGGTGCCGTTGATGAATGCCAGCGGCAACTTTCAGTGGACGGCCGACTACCCCAACGACGCCGTTTTTCGGGAAGATATTGCCCGTCAGCACCTCTGGGTGGCCGAGTTGGATGGGCAAGTGATGGGCGTGGCGGCCCTCACCCAGGACCAGGACGCCGAGTACGCCGATGCCGACTGGGATGTGAGCGAGCCCGCGCTGGTCACCCACCGCCTGGCCGTGGACCCGGCTGCGCAGGGCCGGGGCGTGGCCCTGGCCCTAATGCAGGCAGCCGAGGATGAGGCCCGCCGTTTGGGCCTGCGCGTGCTGCGGGTTGATACCAACTCGGAGAATGCCGCTACGCAGCGTTTGTTTCCCAAGCTGGGCTACCGCTTTGCCGGGGAAATCAAGCTGGCCTTCCGGCCCGGTCTGCGGTTTTTCTGTTACGAGAAGCAGGTAATTTACCCGCCTCAGGATTTGGGTGGAAAATGAAAGTCTTTAGCCAGCATCTTGCGCATCTGCTTGTCGAGCACAGCCGGGTCTAGCGGCTCGGCTTCTAACGGGGCGGCGTGATTGTAGTAGAGAATGGCGTGGTCCTGCCGGTCGTAAATCAGAAAGAACACACTGGATGTGGCTTTGATGGGCACCGGCACATACATGCCCAGGGTAAGCAGGCCCACGCCCACGCTTTTGGCCACCTGATTGCTATAGTTGCCCTCGACCCGGGTAAAGCCGCGGGCGGCACTGAGCAAAGCATAGCGCTGGCCCTGGGCATCGAGCAATGAGTCGAGCACTACCAGCTCGTAGGGGCGTCCCACGCGCTGCTGGCGCTCCACCGCGTTGATGGCGCGGTACGTTTCCCGCGTCAGCCGCTGCTGAGTGCGAGGGTCGGGTACCGATAGCTCGCCGCTCAGCCGGAGCTCCCTTTTGTATTGTAGCAAAATCTGGCGCATTGCCGCCGTGCTTTTAGCTGACAGCGTCGGGTCGTAGCTACCCGAATTGCCCTTTTCGATAAGCCCAATCTGCCCCAACGGTGGCGTAAAGACCATAGCAGGCTGCTCGTTGGGCTTATAGCCATTGGAAACAAGGGCCGAAGAAACGCAGGAGCTAAAAATCCCAAGCAGTACAAAAAGACAATAAGGACGCATAAGGCTATTATGGCTTGGTTTCGCCAACCTCAAAGATAAGCACTTGGTCCCGGCCTCTAGCCGTTTGCCCGGTCGGCGGGAGCCGGGGCAAACGGCCAGCGGCCCAGTCGACGGCTCCAGAGCAGGAACACCACTACGCCCAGCGTAATCACCGTCAGCCCCGAGAGCATGAACTGCCAGCCGGTGCTGTAGAAAATCAGCAGCCACACGGCAATGGCCACCAGCACCGGCAGCGGGTAGAGCGGCATCTTGAATGGCAGCGCGGCCGTGCCGCGGCGGCGCCGTAGTAGCATCAGTCCTACGGCTTGGCCCACAAACTGCACCAGAATGCGCATGGCCAGAATGGCCGTGATGACCTCGCCCAACCGAAACAGCAGGCTGAACACGAAACCTGTGCCGCCCAGAATCAGCAGCGACACGTGCGGAAACTGCTTGGTGGGGTGCAGCCGCCCGAATAAGGGCAGAAACTCGCCGTCGGCTGCCGCGGCGTAGGGAATGCGCGAGTAGCCCAGCAGCACCGCAAACAGCGAGGCGAAGGCCACCAGCAGCACCAGCGCCGTGGCCGCCTGCGCCGCCCCCGGCCCGTACAGCCGCTCCATGAATACACTGATGATGAACTGGGACTTGTCGGCCACCGCGCCCGCGCCGGCGGCCTGCCAGCCCTGCACTTCCTGCCAGGGAATGACCGTGCCCACGCTCCAGTTCAGCAGCAGGTACAGGGCCATGATGCCCAGGATGCTCAGGAAGATGCTGCGCGGAATGACCCGCTGGGGGTTCACGATTTCGCCGCCCAGGTGGCAAACGTTGTAGTACCCCAGGTAGGAATAGATGGTTTTGATGGCCGCCTGCCCCATGGCCGCCGACAGCAGCACGCCCGGCAGAGCCGCCGCGCCGCCGCTGGGCAGCCAGGCTACTTCGTGGTTGGCGTGGGTGAGGCCGCCGAAAATCAGCCAGCCCATGAGGCCCAGCACGCCCACCCACAAGGCCACGCCCAGCTTGCCGATGTCCTCGATGCGGCGGTACAGCAGCACGATGAGCAGCAGCACCACGCCCCCGCTCACCATTTTGGGCTGCCACCACTCCGTCAGCGGCACGAGGTAGCCGAAGTACTGCGCGAAGCCAATGGCGCCCGAGGCCAGCACCAGCGGCGACTGCACCAGCGTCTGCCACACGTAGAGAAACGACATCAGCCGGCCCCACTTCTGCTCGCCGTAGGCCAGCTTCAGGAAGCGGTAGGAGCCCCCAGCTTCGGGGTGGGCCGCGCCCAGCTCGCTCCAAATGAGGCCGTCAATCAGGGCCAGGCCCGCGCCCACCAGCCAGGCCAGCAGGAAGTTGGGGCCCATGAAGCCCATGACGAGCGGCAAAGTGACAAAGGGGCCAATGCCCACCATGTCAATCATATTGAGAGCGGTGGCCTGCACCAGGCCCAGGCGGCGCTGCAAAGAAGGTTGCGACATAAGGGCGAATGTAGGGCCGCCCGCTTGCTTGTGATGAGGAGAAAAGTTGATGAGTGGAGAACGAGACTTTACCCCTTCATCGCCTGAAGTCCTGAACACCTACCCCCCTGTGCCCGTACTTTGCGGCCTATGGCGAACCCCAACGCATCCAAGATTTCCCTCTACGGCGGCATTGCCGCCAACGTGGCCATTGCCGTCAGCAAGTTTGTAGCCGCTTACTTCACCCGCTCCTCGGCCATGCTGTCGGAGGGCATTCACTCGCTCGTCGACAGCGGCAACGGCATCCTGCTGCTCTACGGTGTGCACCAAAGCCAGAAGCCGGCCGATGCCAGGCACCCCTTTGGCCGCAGCAAGGAGCTGTACTTCTGGTCGCTGATTGTGGCCATCCTCATCTTCGCCATCGGCGGCGGCATGTCGTTCTACGAAGGCATCAAGCACATCGAGCACCCCGAGCCGCTTACCGACCCGCTCTGGAACTACGTGGTGCTGGGCCTCTCGGTGCTGTTTGAGGGCATTGCCACCTTTCTGGCGCTGAAAGCCCTGTTTGCCGATAACGAAACCGAAGGGCAGAGCTTCTGGCTCACCCTGCGGCGCAGCAAGGACCCGGCAGTGTTTGCCTCCGTGATGGAAAACCTGGCCGCCCTGTTGGGTTTGGTGTTCGCCCTGGCTGGCGTCTACTTCGGCCACCTGCTCAACAACCCCACCCTGGACGGGGCCGCGTCCATAGCCATTGGCGTGCTGCTGATGCTGGTGGCCGTGTTCTTGGTGTCGCGTACCAAAGCCCTGCTGGTGGGTGTGGGTGTGGACGAGCAAACCCTGGCCGACCTGGAGCGCATCAGCCGCGCCCAGCCCGGCGTGCAGCAAACGCGCCCGCCCCTGACCATGTACCTGGGCCCGGCCGACATTATCCTGGCCCTGGACGTGGAATTCGCCGCCCACCTCACCGCCGAGCAGGTCGAGCGCACCATCGACCAGCTCCAGGATGCCATCCGGGCCGAGCACCCCGAGTTCAAGCGCATTTTCGTGGAAGCCAAGTCGCTCTCGGAGCGCGCGCCGGCGTAGGAAAGCGGCGACTGATAGCAGAACGTCATGCTGAGCGTAGTCGAAGCATCTCTACCACGAGAGTAAATCCAATTGGCAGGATTGATTGCTGCTGCGGTAGAGATGCTTCGACAAGCTCAGCATGACGTGCCTTTTGCGTGGTAGTGCCCAAAAAGCAAAGCCCGACCTTAACCCTAAGGCCGGTTTTCCGGTATGCAGAAACTTCGCCCCGCCGCGGGGCCGCACGTTTCTACTGCTTTTATGGCCAGCACCTCTCCCAACCCTTTCCGCTCGTTCTGGATGGGCGGCTACGAATGCACCGACCAGCTCAACTGCTTCGGGCACCGCGTCGACTTTTTGCCCCTCACCGGCCACCTGGAGCTCATTGACCAGGACTACACCGCTCTGGCGCCTTTCCACGTGCGCACCGTGCGCGAGGGCATCCGCTGGGCCCAGATTGAGAAGACGCCTTACCAATATGACTTCAGCACGGTGAAGGCCATGCTGGCAGCCGGGCAGCGCCACGGCATCCAGCAAATCTGGGACTTGTGCCACTTTGGCTACCCCGACGACCTCACGCCCCTGCACCCACTGTTTGCCCGGCGCTTCGCCTCGCTGTGCCGCGCCTTCGTCGACTTCTACCGTCAGGAGCGGCCCGACGATACGCTCATCGTGACGCCCATCAACGAAGTCAGCTTCATCTCCTGGCTGGGCGGTGATGCCAAGGGCACCTCGCCCTACTGCCACGGCCAGGGCTGGCAGGTGAAGTACGCCCTGATGCGGGCCTATATCGAAGGCACCTATGCCCTGCGCGAAGCCGACCCCAGCATTCGTCTGCTCACCACCGAGCCCCTGGTGAGCATGGTGCCCCCGCTGAATGCCACGCCCCAGCAACGCCGCGAAGCCCGCCACGCCCACCTGTGTCAGTTTCAGGCCACCGACATGCTGGTGGGCCGGATGTGCCCCGAGCTGGGCGGCAGCCCCGACTGCCTCGACATCGTGGGCTTCAACTACTACTATGATAACCAGTGGCAGTACGACAACTGCCAGCGCCTGGGCTGGAACGACTCCGTGCCCGACCCGCGCTGGACGCCCCTGAACCAGCTGCTGCGCAAGGCCTACCAGCGCTACGGCCGTCCCTTCGTCATTACCGAGACCAGCCACCCCAAGGAAGACCGGCCCATCTGGCTGAAGATGATAGGCGAGGAATGCGCCAGGGTGCTGCGCGCCGGCCTGCCGCTCTGGGGCGCCTGCCTCTACCCCATCATCGACCGGCCCGACTGGGACCACCCCGAGCAGTGGCACCAGGCCGGCCTCTGGGATGCCGACCTGAGCGTGACGCCCCCGGCCCGCGTGTTGCACGAGCCCAGCGCCATGGCCCTGCTCGAAGCCCAGGCCCTGGTGGCCGGCACCACGCCCCGCCGCAAGCGCCCGGTTATTAGCCCGCTGCTGCTCGATACCCTGCCCGGCCTCGCCGCCGACGTGCCGACGGAATTGCAGTAGCCCGAACTGTGCCTAATGGGCAAACTACGGCCGGCGCATTAGCAAAATATTGCTAATTACTTTGGCATTTAAAGCCTGCGGATTACCTTTAGGCTATGGATGCAAAGGCTTTTCTCCCCACGCCCCTGGGCACTTTAGGCCTCACTGGCAGCGATGCCGGGCTCAGTGCCGTCACCTTTCTGGCTGAGCCTGTACCCGGCACTGCCGAGGCTGCCATTCCCGCGTGCCTGCGCGAAGCCCACCGCCAGTTGCGGGCCTATTTTGCCGGCGAGCTGCGCCGCTTCGAGCTCACGTATGCGCCCGTAGCCGGCACTGATTTTCAGCGCCAGGTGTGGGCCACGCTGGCTGGCATTGCCTATGGGGAAACGGCTTCCTACCTCGACGTGGCCAAGCTGCTGAACAACCCGAAGTCGGTGCGGGCCGTGGGTGCGGCCAACGGGCAGAACCCGCTGGCCATCGTCTGGCCCTGCCACCGCGTCATCGGCGCCAACGGCAGCCTGACGGGCTACGCCGGCGGCCTGCACCGCAAGAAATGGCTGCTGGCCTTCGAAAGTCCCATGCCCCGCGGCGGCCTGTTTGGATAGCGTTAAGTAGTAAGTAGTAAGTATTGAATGGAGGGTAATTGTGAGCCTTTGGCACTGTAAAAGTCTGGGGAGTCCCTCGCTCTGCTTGCTTTTTACCCTACTACTGTATTCTCCATACTCTCTACTTACTACTTACTACTAAATACTTTCTACTCAAAAAATGCCCGTCTTCGACAGCTATGCCCAAACCCAGCCGCTGACCCGCGCCGCCTGGCGTGAATGGCTGGCCGCGAACCACGCGAGTAGTCCGGGGGTGTGGTTTACCTACTTCAAAAAGGAAAGCGGCAAGCCCCGCGTGAGCTACGACGAGGCAGTGGAGGAAGCGCTGTGCTTTGGCTGGATAGACTCAGTGCCGCGCAAGCTCGACGCGGAGCGCTCCATGCTGCTCTTCACTCCGCGCAAGCCCCGCAGCGGCTGGAGCAAAGTAAACAAAGAGCGGCTGGTACGCCTGAAACATGCTAGGTTGCTGATGCCGGCTGGCCTGGCCGCCATTGCCCGGGCCAAAGAGAATGGCGCCTGGGAAAGCCTCGACGCGGCCGAAGCCGGCGAAGTGCCCGCCGACCTGACAGAGGCTCTGGCGCAAAATCCAGCGGCGCAAGCCCACTTTGAGCAATTTTCGCCTTCCTCGCGCAAAGTCATTCTCACCTGGCTTTCGGCCGCCAAGCGGCCCGAAACCCGCGCAGCCCGCTTGGCCAAGATTGTGCGACTGGCGGCGCTGGGCCAGCGGGCCAACCTCGACCGGGACGAGTAAGCCTTTCCGTTCTCTAACAACTCCACCTATCATGACTTTCGCCGAAACCTTCGAGCAGCTCCGCGCCCTGGGCTCGGAGCAAACCCGCAAAACCTACCGCCGCCACGGGGCCGGCGACAACCTGTTCGGCGTGAGCTTCGCGGCCCTTGGGCAGTTGAAAAAGGAGTTTGTAGGCCGCGGCAAAGACAAGACCCAAGCCCACGAGCTGGCCCGGCAGCTCTGGCAAACCCAGAACATCGACGCTCAGCTCCTGGCCACTATGATAGCCGACCCGGCCCGGCTTACCGAGGCCGAAGCCCGTGCCTGGGTGGCCGACTGCCAGTGGCACTGCGTCAGCGATTCGCTGGCCAGCCTCATCTGCCAGACCCCGTTTGCCGAAGCCCACCTGCAAGAACTGCAGGCAGCTACGGCGCCGGAGCAGTCCCAGCGCGTCGGCTATGCCATCCTTAGCCGCCTCGCCCAACTGGCCGACGCGCGGCCCGATGTCTGGTTCCTGGCGCAAGCCGAGGCCATTGAGCCCCGCCTTCATCAAGCCCCAAACCGCGCCAAAGAAGCCATGAACACGGCCCTCATCGCCATTGGCGGCCGCAGCGAGGAACTGCGCCAGCACGTCGAGCACATTGCCGACCGGCTCGGCCCCGTCAGCATCGACCACGGCGACACGGCCTGCCAGACTTTCGAAATCAAGCCCTACCTCGCTAAAATCTGGGCCCGCAAACACGCCGTGAAAGCGTAAACACGCTTTGCGAATGCCTGACTAAGGCCTCGGCTGCGGCCTTTCCAGGCATATCTTGCGCGGATGCTGCGCCTTTTGCTTACTGCCTTGCTTTTAGCTGTAGCCGGCGCGGTTACTGCCGCCACGCCGGCCGACAGCCTGCGCCGCCTGCTCACGCGGCCTTTGCCCGACACGCAGCGCGTGCGGGTGCTGGATGAGCTGTGCTGGCAGCTGAGCCGCAACGACATTCCGGCCGCCCGCCGCTACGGCGAGCAGGGTCTGGCGCTGGCCCGGGGCATCGGCGACCGGCTGGGCGAGGCCCGCTGCCTCAACGACCTGGGCACGGCAGCCATGAACGAAGGCGTGCTGCTCGATGCTACCCGCTATTATCAGCAGGCTGCGCAGGTGGCCCGCACCCTACCGCTAGGCTATACCCCGCAGCGGGTACTCATGTTTGCCCTCATGGGCCTGGGCAACCTCAGCACCCAGCAGCGCCACTTTGCAGTGGCAGAGGCCCTGTACCAGGAGGCCCAGGCCGTGCGCGCCGGCCTGCCACCCGGCCCCAGGGCCCTGGCCGACCAGGCCCTGCTCGACCTCAACCAGAGCAACCTCTACCGCAGCTGGCAGCGCTACGACCAAGCTTTGCTTACCTCTCGCCGGGCTTTGGCGGCCAATCGGCGCTTCAATGACCCTACCCACGAAGCGCTGTGCCTGCGCACGCTCGGGCTGATACACTACGAGCTGCAGCACCCCGACTCGGCGGTGTTTTTCTGGCAGCAGAGCCTGCGCATCCACCAGGCGGAGCAAGACAGCCTAGGGCAAGCCGGCGACCTGGAAAACATGGCCCTGGCCCTGCTGGATGCCAAGCGCTGGGCTGCCGCGGCCAAGATGTCGCGCCAGGCCATTGCCCTGGCCCGCACGGTGCAGGCCCGCGAAATCGAAGCCTACGCCCTCGAGCACCTGGCCGAGGCTCAGGCCGGACTCGGCCAAGGACTAGCAGCGTATCAAACCCAGCTCCGCTCCCAGCACCTCAACGACTCGCTGAACGGCGCCGCGGCGGCCCGCGAGTTGGCGGCTCTGCAGGTGCGCTACCGCGTGGCCCAGCAGCAGCTGCGCATCCAGGGCCTGACGCAGCGCGAGCGCCAGGCCCGGCTGCAGGCCGAGCAGCAAACCAACCGACTGCGGCTGCTGGGCCTGGCCACCGCCGGCCTGGCCCTGGCCCTGGGCGGCTTCGCCTGGTTTTACCGGCGGCTGCGGCGCTCCCGGGCGGCGTTGGCTGCCTCCGAAGCGGCCCTGCGGCGCTCCAATCAAACCAAGGACCAGCTGATGAGCATCATCGGCCACGACCTGCGGGGCCCGGTAGCCGCGTTTCAGCAGGTGGGGCCGCTGCTGCGCCACTTTGCCGAGCAGCCCGACCCGCAGGAGCTGCGCGCCCTGGCCAGCGAGCTGCACACCGGGGCCCGCGAGATGGGCGCACTGCTCGACAACCTGCTGCACTGGGCCCGGGCCCAAACCGGACAGGTGCTGCTGCGCCCCGAAGCCCTGGACGCCAGTTCCGTGGCTGAAGCTACGCTGGCCTTGTTCCGCCCCGGCGCCGCGGCCAAGGACCTGCAGCTGCAAGCTGAGCTGCCACCAGCCCCGCTTTGGGTGTGGGCCGATGCCGACCTGCTGGCCACCGTGCTGCGCAACCTGCTGTCGAACGCCATCAAGTTTACGCCCCGCGGCGGACAGGTAAAGCTGAGCGTGGCGGTGCAGGCCGGGCAAGCCGTGTTTCGGGTGGAAGACACTGGTCCGGGTCTGCCCCTTGGCCTGCTAGATGCTGAGCATCCCAGCTCCACCAGCGGCACCGAGGGCGAGCAGGGCACCGGCCTGGGGCTGAGCCTGTGCCGGCACTTTGTGCGGCTGCTGGGCGGCGAGCTGCAGGCCGAGCCCGAGGGGCCGGGCGCCCGGCTTTGGTTTGCGCTGCCCCTGGCCCCGGCCAGCTCCGAACCGGCGTAGGGTAGGTATGGCAATTCCCGGGCAGCTTCTACCTTCGCCCCATGCCTGCTCTACCCGACGCCACGCTGCGCATCTTAGCTGTTGAAGATAACCCCATTCAGGCCCGCGCCCTGCGCCTGCTGCTGGCCGAGCTGGGCTATGACCTGGTGGGCGTGGCCGCCTCCGCCCCCGCAGCCCGCCAGCAGTTTGAGGAGCTGGGGCCCGACTTGCTGCTGCTCGACATCCGCCTCAAAGGTGAAGAAGACGGCATCGACCTGGCCCTGCAATTAAATGCCGAGCGGCCCGTGCCCTTGATTTTTGTGACGAGCATGCAGGACCGCACCACTTTCGAGCGGGCCCGGGCGGCGGGGCCTTTTGCCTTTCTGGCCAAGCCCTACGAGGCCGCCGTGCTGGGCCGCGCCATCGAGCTGGCGGTGGTCAACTTTGCCCGCACCCAGGGCGCAGCCCCCGATGCCACGCCCCAGGAAGGGGGGCTACTGGTGCGCGACAGCCTGTTTCTGCGCGAAAACAACCACCTGGTACGGGTACCCTACGCCAGCCTGCTGTGGGTGCAGGCCGACGACTCCTACTGCCACCTGCACACCCGCTCCGGCCGCAAGCATACGCTCAAGGTTAGCCTCCGGGAGCTGGAAAGCCGCCTGCCGGCCGGGCGCTTCGTGCGCGTTCGGCGCGGCGTGGTGGTGCAGGCCGAGAGCATTGAGGACATCGACCTGGGCAAAAATCAGCTTACCGTGGGCGGGCAAACCGTGGGCATCGGCCGCACCTACCGCGAGGAGCTGCTGCGCGGCCTGAATCTGATAGGATAAGCGCCCAAAAGCCGCTCGGTGGCGGAGCTTTCTGCCGTTGGCCGCCCTGGTTTTGCCGTTGGCCTACCTCAGCTTTCACCCGGCAACTACGCAGGTGGACTTTTGAGCTACCCTCCGCAAGAGGCTGCTCCGTCCGCCTATGAAAACGACTTTCACCCTGGCCGCCCTGCTGGCGGCCGCGCCGCTATTGCTCAGTCCGGCGCAGGCCCAGAACGTGGGCATCGGCACCGCCACCCCTGACCCTTCGGCCGCCCTCGACATTCGCTCGGCGGGCAACAACCAGGGCTTTCTGCCTCCTCGCCTGACCTATGCCCAGCGCCTGGCCATCAGCAATGCGGCGGCCGGCCTGCTGGTGTATCAATCCGACGACAATGCCAGTCCGGCGGCCCCGGCCGGCTACTATTTCTACTCCGGCACGCAATGGCTGGCCCTGCAAACCCAGGGCGACAACCTGGGCAACCACACGGCTACCCAAAACCTGAACCTGGCCAACCGTCTGCTGGTGGGCGGCGGGGGCAGCTCCGGCCTGAGCATTAACGCTGGCGGGAACGTGGGTATTGGCCCCGCTCCTAATTTGCAGCTTCTCAACGTGGCCGGGGGCATTTACACGAGCAGCGTGATTCAGCAGGGCGGCCCGGCCGTTACGGCTACCACCGACCTGGGCTTGTACTCGCTGGGAAACGGCCGCTGGATGCGCTTCGTGACCAACTCTGCCCCGATACGCTTCTACACCGACCAAGCCGGCGGCGTCTCCTCGGGTGGAGGCAGCGCGGCCATGTCGCTCGAAGCCAACGGCAACCTGGGCCTGGGCCCGCAAACGGCCTTGGCTAAGTTCGACATTCAGTCGGGCAGCCAAAGCGGGGTTGCTTCCCCCAGCCTGCCGCTCGGCGCCATTGCCTTTTCCAGCCGGGTGGGCGGCTACCGCCACTGGATTTATTCGCGGCACGACAGCCAGCTCAGCTCGGGCCTGAATGCACTCGATTTCTACCTGAACAATTCCTCAGGCAGCGGCGGCAGTGCTGGTCCCGGCATCAGCAATGGCAGCGTGCTGGCCCTGACCCTGGCGCAGCAAAACGGGCAAGCCCGCGTGGGCGTGGGCACCAGTGCCCCGCAGGCCCCGCTGCACGTGCAGGCCCCGGAAAATCTGTACGCACCCAACTTTGCTACCAGCTTCTTCGACCTGAGCAGCAACTCGGGCCAGTCCTCGCTGTACGCCTTGCTTGATGGCAACGCCACCACCGCCTGGCAAAATGCCCCCTCCCCCGGCCCCCACGTGGTGCAGCACACGACGAGCACCCCGCGCATCGTCCGCCGCTACTCGGTGATGCTGAACTTACGCCCCCAACCCTTTCAGTGGGAATTGTTGGGTTCCAACGACAACTCCACCTTTACGGTGCTCGACACCCGCACGGCCCCTACTGCCCCTATCACCACCACCTCGGACCTGCTCACCTACGATATCAGCAATACCGTAGGCTACCGCTACTACCGGCTCCGGTTCACGGCTGGCACCGGCGGCAATGTCACCATTTCGCCCATCCTCTACGAGTGGCGCCTCCAGGAAGCTTTCAACCCGACGGCCAGCCTACCCGCTATCGTGCGCCTGAGCGGGGGCACCATGCAGCTCGAAGCCCTGGCCGGCGCCCCGCGGGTGGTGATGACCAACGCCAGCGGCACGCTGCGCACCGCGCCGGCCGACAGCCTCGCAGATAACCTGGGCAACCACAGCGCCACGCAGAACCTGAACCTGGGCAGCAACCTGCTTACCGGCGGCGGCTCGGCTGGCCTGCGCGTCGATGCCAGCGGCAACGTGGGCATCGGCACCAGCGCGCCCAGCCAGGCGCTGGAAGTGGCGGGCACGGTGTATTCCTCAGCCGGCGGCTTCCGCTTTCCTGATGGCAGCACTCAGACTACGGCGGCCGTTGGCGACAACCTCGGCAGCCACACGGCCACCCAAAACCTGGCCCTTAACGGCAACTGGCTCAGCAACGATGGCGGCAATGCCGGCTTGCGCATCGACAACAGCGGCAACGTGGGCATTGGCACGGCGGCGACGGGCCGCAAGCTCAGCGTGGCCGGGCAGGTGGGCCTGGCCGGCGACACCCGGCGGGGCCTGGGCATGTTCTACAACGAAGCCACTGGCGACGCCTTCGGCCTGGAGCAGGTGAGCACAAGCCAAACCGGCTACCTGCCCGCCCTGCGTATCTACACCTCGAGCGTGGGCGGCGCCTACCTGTCTTTCGGCAAATACACCTCGGCTACGAGCTTCAGCGAGTTTGCCCACTTCGCCAACAACGGTCGGTTCACGGTAAACATCCTAAGTGGCAGCAGCATCCGCCTGGTAACGGCCGACGTCGACGGCACGCTGGGCACCACCCTGCAGCAGCGCGGCCAGGCGGCCATCGGCAGCTCCAGCGTGCCGGCATCGCGCAGCAAGACCGTTACCGTCACCTTTCCCGTGGCTTACCCCAGCGGCGTCGTTCCCCTGGTTAATCTGACCGTGCTCAACGACGCCACGGCTGGCACCGGCGTGCCCGATGCGCTGCTGGCCTCGCTGCAAACCGTGAGCAATACCGGCTTCACGGCCCTGGTTTTCCGGGCCGATACCAACGCGGGCTGGAGCCAGAGCCCCCTGCTGAACTGGGTTGCCAGCCAGCCCTAAGTGAGCAGCCAGCTTGTCGTTGGCCACCCTGCTTCTGCCGTTGGCCTACCCAAAGTTGCGCTTCCCACCTGCTCGGACGGACATTCGGGCTGCTGGCCTGCCCTCCGCAGGAAAGCTTCTTGCTTGTCTACGTATGAAAACAACGGCTACTCTTCTTGCTGGCCTGCTCAGCCTTGCGCTGCTTTTTCCTGGCCTGACCAACGCGCAGCAGGTAGGCATCGGCACGGCCACCCCCGACCCCTCGGCCGCGCTCGACCTGACTTCCACTACCGGGGGCCTGCTGCCTCCGCGCCTCACCCAGGCCCAGCGCGATGCCATTGCCGGCCCGGCCGCCGGGCTGCTCGTCTTCAACCTCGACACTCAGACCCTGAACCTGTGGGATGGCACCCGCTGGCAGCAGGTGCTGGGGACCGGGGGCAGCCCGGCACTCCCTCCCAGCCCTACCACTTTCGGCTACACGGGCAGTCCTCAAACCTACACCGTACCGGCCGGCGTGACGGCTATTCGCGTGGTAGCCGACGGCGCCACTGGTGCGGGCAACGCAGCAGCGGCGCGGGTGGAAGCTACTCTGCCCGTGCTGCCCGGCGAGGTACTCACGGTAGTAGTGGGAGGCCAGGGCAACGGCGGTACCTTTCCCGGGACCGGGGGGTATAATGGCGGCGGCACGGGCTACACCGGCGGAGGCGGCGGAGCCACCGACCTGCGCCGTCCTGCCGCCAATGGCCTTACGGGCGACTACGCCGGCACCCGCAACGCCCTGCTGGTTGCGGGTGGCAGCGGCGGCTCTTACTTCGGCCCGGGTGGTGTGGGGGGCTTTCCCAACGGCGGCAATGGCGCTAATAGCTTCGGCGCCCTGAGTGGCTACGGCGCCACCCCAACCGAACCGGGCCCGGCTCTGAATACTTCGTCGCCGGGCCTTGGCGGCGCGGGCGGTACCGGCTCTACGCAGAGCGGGGGCGGGGGAGGTGGCGGCTACTACGGCGGCGGGGGCGGCTACTTTGGCGGGGGCGGGGGCGGCTCTTCCTGGGTGATGCCGGGCGCCAGCCAGATAAACTACTCGTTTCGCCCAACGGCCGGTAATGGCACGCTCAGCATCACCCCGTTGGTGCTGCCCGCCCCGACTTTGAGCATGACCAACGTACTCGACGGCTGGCGCCAGGGCGCGGGAGGGTTGTTCTACAATGCTGGCCGCGTAGGCATTGGGACGGGCAGTCCGGCAGCCGTGCTGCACGTAGCCGGCCCAGCGGGCACGCCCAACGTGCGGCTGGAAAGCCTGGGCGGCAGCGGTACCCGCCCCGTAGTGGCCGATGCCAGCGGCAACCTGACCACCCTCTCCCAGCAAAGTGGCCTGGTGAGTATTGGTAGCAGCAGTGCCGCATACGAGGCCCGCACCGTGACTTTCCCGACCCCGTTCAGCAGCCCGCCCGGCGTAGTTATCTGTACCCCACGCCTCGATGCGAACGGGGCCGTGCCCAATGCCAACCTGGGCATGACGGCCGTGGTGCGCAACGTCAGCAGCACGGGTTTTACGGTCGTCGTGTCGCGCACCGATGCCACCGTAGGCTGGGGCACAGCGGTGAGCGTAAGTTGGCTGGCAATGCCGTAATGCCGGACTGCTGCGGAATGCCTACCGCCGCGGGGCCGACTGATGGTGCCACCGCCGGACAGCGCCTGCTGTTGCTCACCGGGCAGCTTGTGGAAACTACAATTGCTTAACCTGCGTCGGCTGACAGCATCTTGCTGCTCATTGGCCTTACCACCACGCTGGGCGCGCCGTTGCCTGTCTGGTGTTTCATTTGCAGCCTGGAGCACGACGGCGTGTGCACCGTCCACTCAGCAAGTGTATACTTGTAGCCTACGCCCCGCCGCTTGCCGGGGCTGGCTGCTGCTATGAAAACGCACTTCATTTTGGCGCTCGTCCTGCTGCTGTCAGCGGGGAAAGCCACGCAGGGGATGCCCCTGCCTCCGGCGCCTGACAGCCTGCGCGCTGCCGTGCAGCAGGCCACCCCTGGCTCGGTAGCCCAGGCGCGGGCCTGGCTGCGGGTAGCCCAAGCCTTTACCGACCCTCCGCAGCCGGCAGCGCTGGCCTATGCTCAGGCGGCACAGCGGCTGGCTCGTCAGCTGGGTGATAAGCCTTTGCAAGGCCAGGCCCTGGATGCGCAAGGGGCATATTACTGGACCAGCCGGGAGTTTGCCCGGGCCTTGCCACTCTTGCAGCAGGCAGAGCAGCTGCTGGCCCCGGCCCCGGCTGCGGACCGCTACCGCAACCTCTACCACCTGGCCGTGGTCAGCACCGACCTGCGCCACCAGCGGCCGGCGCTGCGCTACTACCGGCGGGCCTATGCCCTCACCGCTGACTTGGGCGCCGACTCCACCGCCCAGCGGGCTGAAATTATCAACTCGCTGGGGGTTTTTTATTTGTCGTACGAGCGGCCCGACTCGGCTGCTTACTACCTGTTTCGGGCCGTGCGGCGCCAGCACGCCCTGGGCCGGCGCGAGGCCGAAGCCGCCACCCTGCTGAACCTGGCCGCCGTGTTTTTTCTGCGCGAGCAGCATGCAGCGGCCGCGCGCTACGCCCGGCAGGCGCTTAGCCTGCAGCGGGCCTTGCGCGACTCCGTGGGGCAGATTGAGGCGCTGAACGCGCTGGCCAGCATCACCCAGCAAAACCACGACAGCCTGCGCCAGGCCCTGCGCTATTACCAGGCTGAGGCTACCCTGCTGCGCCGCTTCCCCATTGCCGGCTCCCAGGCCGACCTCACCACCAACATGGCGCTGCTGTATTCGGGGCTGGGGCAGACTGATTCGGCAGAGGCGGGCTTTCGTCGCACCCTGCGCCTGCGCTACGCCGCCGGGGAGGGCAACGAAGCTACTTCTATCATCACCCGCCTGCACCTGGCCGAGCTGCTGCTCAAGCAAAACCACCGGCTGGCCGAAGCCCAGCAGCTGGCCGAGTCGGCCCTGGCCCTGGCGCGGAAATTTGGGCAGCCGGCCGACGAGCAGCAGGCCCTGCGCGCATTGGCTCAGCTGGCCGCCCGGCGCAGCGACTACCGACAAGCCCTCAGCCTCACGCAGCGCGAACGCACCTTGGCCGACTCGCTCACCCTGCTCGACAACCGCCGCCTCACGGCCGAGCTGCGGGCCCAGTACGAAACCGAACAGGCCGAGCAGCGCGTGCAGGCGCTGGAAAAAGACCGGGAGCTGGCCAGCCTGCGCCTGCAGCGCACCGCGGCCGGACTGGTGGCCGCCCTGCTGCTGGCGGCGGGCACGGCCATCGGCGGCATTGCCCTATACCGGCGCCGGCAGCGCGAGCGGGACGCCCGCCTGCGTACCCAGCTGGCCGCCGACCTGCACGATGAAGTAGGCGGCCTGCTCACCCGCGTGGCTCTGCAAGCGGAGCTGCTCACAGCCTTAGCACCGGCCGAAACCGGCGGCTCGCAGGCGTCCGTCACAGCCGAGCCACTGCGCCACCTGCTGCTCGACAGCCGCCAGGCCGCGGCCACCATGCGCGACGTGGTGTGGAGCATCGACGCCCGCGCCGACTCGGCCGGGGCCTTGCTCGACCGCATGCACGACGCCCTTGACAGCACCGCCCGGGCCGCGGGCTGGTCCCGCGCCGATTTTCTGGTAGAAGGCTCTTTGCCTGACCCACTGCCGCCCCTGCTGCGCCAGAATGTGTACTTAATTTTCAAGGAAGCCCTTACCAACGCCGCCCGCCACGCGCCAGCAGATTTTGCCGGCCCGGAAGCCCGGCTGCGCTGCCACGGCTCCCTGCTGGAGCTGGAAATATTAAGCGAATGCGCTGGCACCTGCGAGCCCGCCCGGCCCAGCACCGGCCTGGGGCTGCGCAACATGCAGCAGCGGGCCCAGGCCCTGGGCGGGCAGCTAGAAGCCGGCCCTGCCGCCGACAGAAGCCAATGGCGGGTGAGCCTGCGGGTGCCTCTGTAAAGTAGCGCGGACTCGGCGAGTCTGCACTACAAATCCCCACGGGCGGCGCGGCCCAGCAGCTCGGCGCGGCTGCCTACTTGCAGCTTTTTGTAGATGCGCTTCACGTGGGTGTGCACGGTTTCGGGCGAAAGCTCCAGCCGGGCGGCGGCCTGCTTCTCGCTAAGGCCTTCCACCAGCACTTCCAGCACTTCCTGCTCGCGCGGGGTGAGCGTATCGGGCTGCTGGCTGGGGGCGGGCCGGAAGTGCTGCAGCACCTTGCGGGCTATGGCCCGGCTCATGGGCGCGCCGCCGTTCATCACCTCCACCACTGCCGCCTTCAGCTCGGGCAAAGGCGAGGTTTTCAGCACGTAGCCGCTGGCTCCGCTACGTAGGGCCTGGTAGATGCGGTCCACGTCGTCGAACATGGTTTGCACTATCACCTCCACCTCCGGCAGCCGCTTACGGATGAGCGGCAGGGCCTGCAGGCCCGACATACCCGGCAAGCCCAGGTCGAGCAGAATTACCTGGGGCGGCAGGCTCAGGTCTAGCTGAGTGAAAAAGTCTTCGGCCGAATGGGCCACAATTACGCAGTTGAATTCCGGCTGGGCGCTGAGGTAGCGCTGCAAAAGCTCGCGAACACGGGGGTCGTCTTCGACCAGGGCCAGTTGAATTGTTGTCATAGCAAGTGCAAAGTTGCGGGCCGGCACAGCCGCTGCCACCGCGCTTTCATACCCTAAACAGGGGACGCCCATTAAAGTCAAGCCGCACTTTCCGGTTTTGGGTATAAAAACAAACCAGCCGCCAGTCGGGAAACTGGCGGCTGGTTTAGAGCAGCTTCTTAGCCAGCTATTCCCGCACCAGCTTCAGCGTGAGGCGCGTGGCGCCCTGCTTCACCAGCACGGCGTAGAGGCCCGCAGGTAGGGCCTGCAGCTCCGGCAGGGTTTCTTCGCGCACACCGGCACCGGCTGGCAAGCTGCGGCTCAGCACGGTTTTGCCGACGCCGTCGAGCACCTGCACCGTCACGCTGGCCGTGGCAGGGCAGAATAAGCGCAGCCGCGGGGCGTCGGCTTGGTTGCCGACCGGGTTGGGCCAGAGCTGGGCGCTGAGGCTGCGCAGCGGCGGAGCCGTGACGGCCCGCACGGGCGAGTACGTAGCGGTGCCATCGGTATCTACCTGACGCAGGCGGTAGTATACCAGCGACTCGCCGGGGGCCGCGCCCAGCTCGGCGTCGCGGTAGGTGTAGTCGGTAGGCATGCTGCGGGTGCCCTGCCCGACCAGGGTGGCAATCTGAACGAAGCTACGGCCACCGTCGGTGGAGCGCTCAACTTCCCAGCGGGCGCAGTTCCGCTCGCTGGCCGTGCTCCAGCGCAAGCGCGCTGCCTCGCCCTCGCGCTCGGCGGTAAAGCGCGTCAGCTCCACGGGCAGGGGGTTGCGGGTGTTGTCGCCCAGAGTCCAGATGGAGAAAGCCGTGATGCCATCGAGCACCACGCTGTTGGCCACGGCATCGCGCGCGGTGAAGCCGCGGCGCTGCCAGGGCCCGTTGCCTTCCTGCCGGAATACGCCCAGCACGTTTTCACTCAAGCCGCCCAGCTCCCGGTCGGCGTAGCGGAAATCGGCTTGCAGGGGGCCAAAACCAGTTTGCGAAGCCGAGATGTCGAAATAGCGCTGAATGCTGTTGCCCGCCTGCCCCAGGAGGAGGGGCCAGGCAGTGACGCGGCTTACCGTGACGGCCCCCGGCCAAGTGCTTACCGGTGCCACACCAGGCCCCAGCTGCAAGCCGATGCCCCCGAAGTTGGAGCTGGGCGTAGCGGCCGACAGCGTGCGGGTGGCTGTAACCTGCCCCAGTAGGTAGCCGGTGCCAGTTTCGGCAAAGGTGGCGTTAGGGCCCAGATTAAGGGGCCAGATTTCCACCGTGCCCCGGCGCAGGGTAACGGCTCCGCTCACGTTGAAGGGAATGTTCGAGTTCCGCAGATTACTTGTGGTACCAGGCGAAAGCTTCACATCTAGGTTGGGCACGGTGATGGGGCCGGCATAAATCAACCGTAAGCCTCCCGGTCCACGAAATGAAAGTGTGCTGTTGCCGCTGAAGATGAGGCCCGCCCCACTGTACTGCTCCCACAAAGCACCGTAGACGGCCAGCGTCGCCGAGTTGCTGACGTTGACTGCGGTGTTGGCTACCATGAACATGTCCTTCACCATACCCACCCCACTACTGAGTTGGGGAAAGCTGGTTTCGCTGCCGTCGAATGTCACGGATATCAGCGAGTCGGGCACGCAGCCGCTCCAGTTGGCGGCGTTCTGCCAGTCGGTAGAAGCCGTGCCCAGCCAGCGCACCTCGTCCACCACGTTCACCACGGCCGTGGTGGGGGCGCTCTGGCAGCCGGTCAGGGTGTTGGTCACCTGCAGCTCCAGGGTTTTTGGCCCCACCGTGGCAGTGTTTACTCCGGCGCTGTAGCTCGTCACGGTGCCTCCTCCGTAGTTGGTGAAGCTGCCGGCTTCGCGCCAGGTGTAGGAGAAGTCGCCCAGGCCCAGCGTCCAGTCGTTGAGCTGCACGGGGTTGTTGGAATAGTTCGACACTTCCAATTCCCAGGTACCGTTGGGATTCAGCCCGTTCAGACTGGGCATGGGGCTTCGGGGCACAAAATCGCCCGTGAAAGGTGCCGCGCTGGTGGTAATGGCCGCGCTGGCGTAAGAGGCAAACACGGTGTTGGTAAAATTGGCCCCCTGGCTGCCGCCGGGCCGCCGGGCCAGCTCCACAGCCGGCGAGCCGCCCGGCCCCAGCAGGCGCAGGGTGATGGTGCGGGTGTCGGCACAAGTCAGGTTGAGGCGCACCGACCAGGCCGTGTAGCTCGTTAGGGTGCTCATGTTCTGCACCAGCACCGGCATGCGGGCCACGGCTGGCGTCGAGCTGCTCAGGGCCCCTGGCACCGTCAGGGGCGCTGCCGTGCTGGGCATTTGGGCCATGGCCGAGCGCACCGAGTTAAACTGCACCTGCACCGGCACCGTGCCACGGCCCACGCACAAAGTCGGGGGCGTCACGGTGGCCTGCGCCACCGGGCGCTGCAGGTCGACGCTTACCCGGCTGGTGGTGGTGCAGCCGTCAGGCCCGCCGTACACCAGCTGGTAGAGCTGCGGCCCCACCGCCGCGGTAGCCGGCACGTTCGCCGTCGGTGCGGGCTGGTTGGAGGTGAAGCCATTGGGCCCGGTCCACTGGTAGGTGTCGTAGTTGATGCTGACCTGCCAGTCGCGCAGCCAACCTTCGCTTGGATAGTAGATGCCGCCCGACGTGTAGCCGCCGTTGGTTAGCGGCGTGATACTGAGCCGCCAAGTTCCGTTCGGGTTGGTGCCCGCCAGCGCCGACAGCGGTTCGTAGGGTTTGTACTCACCCGTATACGGAGGGCTACCCGCCGTTAAGGTGGTAGCAGCTGCATCGGTAAATACCGTGCTTTGCAGCCCCGTGCCCTGGTAGTTTCCTTCATACAAGTCCTTCAGCGTAATGGTCGGCCCACCGGGGCTGCGGAGGGTGATGACTACGTCGCGCAGAAAGCGGTGGTCGATGTTGAGCGTAACGCGCACCGCCCCGGGCGTGGACGGGATGGGACCGGGCAAATTACTCAGCGTGAGGGGTGAGGTAGGCGCCTGGTTGATATTGAACACACTGGGAATGTAGTAATCGTCGGTGTTGCTGCCCACGTAGGCCGGGCTGGTTCCGCTTACAGTGGCCCGCAGCTGCACCTGACCACTGCCACATACCCGGGTCACATTGGCCAGGGCCGTGGCCACCGGCCGCTGCACGCGCACCGGCACCAGGCCCGTAACGGCGCAGCCACTCACCGGCTCGCTCACGGTCACCACATAATCATAGTTGCCGGTGGCCGCCGGAGCGTTGGTGCTTACCGTGGAGCCGCTGGCGGTGAAGCCGCCGGGGCCCGTCCAGCTGTAGGTGAGCGGCCGGGCGAAGTCAAGCTGCCAGTTGAGCAGGGTGCCCACGTTGCCGCTTACGCGGTCGGTCACGGTCAGCGTCCAGGTGCCGTTGCAGTCGATGCCGCCCACGTTGTTAAGCCCACTTTCGGGCCGAAACAGCCCCGTGTAGGGCGAAGTGCCATTGGTAATGCTGACCTGGGCCGTATCGGACAGCACCGTGCCGGTTAGGTTGGCTGTGGCGTTGCGCAGCTGCCGCAGCACGGTGCTGCGGCTGGTGCGCCCTTGTGCATCCACGTAGCTCAGCTCCACCACGAGGTCTTCTACCCGCGGGTGGTTGATGTTCAGCGTCAGAAAGCTCAGCTGGGTGCCGTTGGTCAAGCCGCTGACGGTAGTCGAGGACGTCGCCACACCGGGCCCGGTGGCGGCGCTGTTGTCGGGAATACCCGCGTTGGCATTCACCAGAACGGGCACCGTGCCGAAGTTGCGCGGCCGGGCCCGCAGCACGATGGGCACCGCCGTGCCCACGGGCGGGTTGCACAGGGCCCCAAACACCGTGGGGTTGGCCGTCAGCCGCACGCTGGGGTCCTGGCGCAGCACGCTCAGCGCGGCGGTACGGCTGCAGCCACTGGCCGGGTCAGTGACGGTAACGGAATAGGCGAAGGTGCCCGGCCCGGGCAGCGTGGTGCTGGGGTTAGCTTGAGTTGAGCTGAAGCCTGCTGGTCCGGTCCAGCTGTACTGCAGCGCTGCGGGATTAGCAAAGCCGCTGGCATTGGCCTGCAGCTGCACCTGGCCATTGTTGCACTGATTGGTCGAGAGGCTGGTCGGTGCCACCACCGGGTAGTGCACCGCCACCTGCGTAGTAGCCGCCGCGCTGGCGCAGCCCGTCGTCAGGTCCGTCACTACCAGCGAATAAGTGTAAAGGCCCGCCGCGTTGGGCACGGCTACGTTGGGGTTTTGCTGATTCGAGCTGAAGCTGTTGGGCCCGGTCCAGCTGTAGCGCAGGTTGGTACCCACAAATCCAGTGGCGCTGCCGTTCAGGCGCACGCCACCCGGCGCCTGGTTGCAGAAGCTGCTGACGCTGGCCGAGGCCGAAGCCACGGGCCGCTGCCAGGTCACCGTGACGCTGCCCGTGGCTACGCAGCCGCTCACGGGGTCGGTGGCACTCAGGCTGTAGGTGTGGGTGCCCACGGTCGGGGGCGTCACGCTGGGGTTGGCCTGGGTTGAAGTGAAGCCACCCGGACCGCTCCAGCTGTACTGAATGGCCGCGGGGTCGGCAAAGCTGCTGGCGTTGGCGGCCAGGCTCAGGCTGCTGCCGTTACAGGCGCCGGCCGTCACTGCCGGGACCACGGTGGGTCGGCTCACACGCACGCTCACCGTCGCGGCCGGGCTGGCGCAGCCAGTGTTTAGGTCAGTGACGACAAGCGAGTACGTGTAGAGGCCCACTGCATTAGGCGGCGTCACGCTGGGGTTTTGCTGGGTGGAGGCAAAGCCGTTGGGTCCCGTCCAGCTATAGCCTAGGTTGCTGCCTACAAAGCCGCTGGCCGTGCCCGTCAGCTGTACGGCTGTGGTGGTCTGGTTGCAGAAGCTGGCCTGGCTCACTGCGGCGCTGGCCTGGGGCTGCTGCCGGGTGATGGTGACGGTACCCGTAGCCGTGCAATTCGTGCCGATTTCGGTGACGGTCACCGTGTAGGCGTAGGTGCTCACGCTGCTCGGCACCGGCACATTGCCGGGGTTTTCCCGCGTCGAAGCGAAGCCGTTGGGGCCCGTCCAGCTGTAAGTCAGGGCCGGCGCAATGGTCAGCGTCCAGTCGGTCAGCACCGAGCCGTCCTGGTTGAGGCCGGCAATTTCCAGCTGCCAAGTGCCGTTCAGCCGCGCCCCGGCTAAGGTGCTGGCAAGTCCATCGGTTGGCCGCAGCGGGCCGCTGTAGTAGGTACCCCAGAGGTCAGGAATTGTGTTGGTCGTATCCGTAAACAGAGTACTGCTGAACTCTACTCCTGAGCCCGTCATGAAGGGCAAAAACAGCCGCACCCGCCGCCCTTCGGGACTGATGAGCACCACGCTGCCCGTATTATCGGTCATGGCGAGGTTAAGGCCCACCGTCACCCGCAGGTTGCTGCTCAGGTAGGCCGGCGCCCCGGTGATTGCCAGCGGGTATCGCAGCACTTGCAGGCGCGGCACGGTGGCATTCAGGGTGCTGCTCTGACTTACCCGCCCTTGCAGGCCACTGGGGTTGGCTTGCAGGCTCACGCTGGCCGCGGCCGGGCCGCACAGCACCGGCGTGGGCGAGCTGGGGGCCAGCGCCAGCTGCTGCACCCGCACCGTAGCCAGGGCCGGCGGGCTGGCGCAGCCGTTCGTTTGGTCCGTCACTAGCAGGCTATAATTATAAAGCCCTGCCCCAGCGGGAGGTGTCACCGTGGGGCTGGCCTGCGTCGAGCTGAAGCCGCCCGGGCCGGTCCACTGATAGCTCAGGGTGGCGCCGGGCATGGCCGTTACGCTGGCCGCCAGCTGCACCGGCCCCGCTGTGGTGCCGCACACGTCGGCCGGGGTGGCCGTGGCCCGCACTACCGGCTGAGTGGCGGCGTACGTAACCGTAGCCGGCGTGCTTACGCAGCCCGTGCTCAGGTCCGTCAGCGTCACGGAGTAGGTGCTCACGCCCGGCGTAGTGGGCAAGGTGGCCGTGGGCCGCATCAAGCTCGAGCTGAAGCCGCCGGGGCCGGTCCAGGCATAGCGGTTCAGGCTGAAATCCAGGCTGAAATTGGTTACCTGGGTACTGGCGTACGACACCAGGCGCAGCACCCAGGTGCCGTTGGGGTTACCGGTGGTGAAGTCGGCCAGACTGGCATTCTGGGGACGAAACACGCCGGTGTAGGGCGCCACTCCCTGCCCAATGCTGCGCTGGGTGGTGTCGCTCAGCACCAGGTTGCGGTAGTTGGGGCCGGTCTGGCTCTGCAGCACGAAGCGGGTGGTACCATTGGGCGCTATCAGGTACACCTCGGGGGCATCGGTGGCAAAGTCCAGGTTCAGCGTCAGTGCCACCAAGCCGCTGGCGCCCAGCTGCGTGGGCAGCCCGCTCACCGCCAGCGGGAAGTCGCGTCGGGTGAATGGGTTCATGGTGAAGCCCGGGCTGGCCGTGAAGCGGCTGATGCGCTCGGCGTCGGGCTGCGCCCGCAGCTGCACGGTGGCACCGGGCGGGGTGCTGCAGCTGGCGGCCGGCGAAGGCCGCCCGGTGGCGGCCACCTGCACATTGCCCACGGCCACCCTCACCGTGGCAGGCGCACTCACGCAGCCGGTGTTCTGGTCCGTCACCGTCAGTGTGTAGGCATAATTGCCCGCGGCGGCCGGCGGCGTGGTGCTGGGGCTGGCCTGCGTCGAGCTGAAGCCACCCGGGCCGGTCCACTGGTAGCTCAGCGCGGCACCGGGAGGAGCAGTTACGCTAGCCGAGAGCTGTACGGGGCCAACTGCGCCGCCGCACCAGCTGTCGGGCGAGGCGCTAGGCCGGGCGATAGGCTGGTTTTGCACCACTGTTACCGCGCCCGGCGTGCTGCTGCAGCCGCTCAGCAGGTTGGTGTAGGTAGCCTGGTAAGTCAGGCTGGTGCCCAGGTTGGTGGGCAGGGTCACGCCAATGGTTTGCCCGGTGGCAGCAAAGCCGCCGGGCCCGGACCAGTTGTAGCGCTCGGCGTTCACAATCAGGTCCCAGCTTACGATGCGGGCCGTGCCGCCCCCCCAGTAGTCGAGGCGCAGGGTCCAGTTGCCGTTGGGGTCAGTATTCACCACGTTCAGCAGCGTTTGCAAATAGGCTTCGTCGGGCCTGAAAACGCCGGTGAACGGTGCGCTGCCCTGGCTGATTCCGCGCCGGCAGGAGTCGGCAAAAATGGTGTTGACGTAGTTGACGCCGTTGGGCAGAGCGTTGTAGCCGGCCAAAAAAATGTTCTGCCCATTGGGTCCGTACAGCACCAGGAAGCTGTCGTGCACGTTGGGTACGTCGGCCGTTACCCGCACCGACAGGGTAGCGCCACTCGGCACCGGTGCGGGCAAGCCGCTCACGACTACGGTGCTGGTGGCCGTCTGGTTCACCGTGGGCACGGGCGTGTTGTTGGTGAACGTCGCAACAGCGCCGGGGCTGCCCTGGGCGGTGAGGGTGATGCGCCGCCCGCTCGGCGCGCACACGGGCTCAGGGCTAAGCACGCTGGCCGCCACCGTGGGGGCAGGGCTGCACGACTGGGCAAAGGCGCCGGTCCCTTTCATCAGCAGTGCCAGCAACAGGAAGAAGCCAACCAGGCAGGTGCTAATGGAGTCGAGGTGTTTCATAGCAGATAAGAAGGATGAGGCCCCAAAGGTCCTCGCCCACCTCATCGAATAAAACCAGCGGGCATACCCTAATCAGGGTATGCTGCGCCGCTTGGCCACGGAGACAGCAGCGAATAATTTTGGCCTGAACTTTTTGTCACTATGAAAACCATTTACTTTTTTCTGCTGCTGGCCCTGCCTTTGTTCTCGCGCGCGCAGGTCCCCAGCACCGTCGGCATAGGCACTACTGCGCCCAATTCCAAAGCCGCCCTCGACATCAGCAGCACCGACAAGGGCCTGCTCATTCCGCGCATCAGCGAGGCCCAGCGCCTGGCCATGGGCAACAGCAGCACCTTACCCGCCGGCCTGATGGTGTTCCAGACCGACGGGGCTGCGCCCGGCTTCTGGTACTTCTTTGGCGGGCAGTGGCTGCAGCTGCCCAACGACCAACAAGCCGCTACCACCGCCAGCAACGGCCTGAGCAAAGCCGGCAGCGCCGTGCAGCTCGGCGGTGCCCTCACCCAGCCTACCACCATAGCTGCCGGCACCCGTCCCCTGACCGTGAGCAGCTGGCCCGGCACTTTCAACACTGCTACTGTAGTGCCCGACGCCAACAACCCTCCCACCTGGGCTACCGACATTAGCCTGGGCACCTTCACCCAAAGCTTTACTGTGCAGCAGACCGGCGGCCTGCGCACCGTGGGCGTCAACATCAGCCCGCTGAGCAACTTTACCGGGCTGGCTACCCTGCGCCTGGAAGTGGTGGGCCCGCTGCCAGCCACCACCACCCTAACCACCGCCACCACAGCCACGGGGCCCGGCGGCATTGCCACATTTACCATCAACACCCCCCTCCCAGTGCAAGCCGGCGAGCAGTACCAGCTGCGGGTGTCGCGCCAGACCAGCAACGGTGTCGTTTTTGTATATGTCACGGGCGACCAGTACCCTGGCGGCGCATTGAATGTCAATGGCTTTGACCTGGTTTTTAATACAGGAATCTACCTACCCATGCCGGATGTGCCTTCTCTTACGGTTCAGAGCGGCAAGCTGGGCATAGGCACCAGCACCCCCCAGGCCTTGCTGCACGTAGCCGGCGCGGCCCGCATCGACGGACTAGCCGGTACGGGCACACGTATGGTAACCACCGACGCCAGCGGCAACCTGAATACAAGCGCCCTGCCCACCGATGCACAGCAGCTAGCCATTAACGGCTCCACAATCAGCTTAACCAGTGGCGGCAGCGTAACGGTGCCTTCCTCGGCCGATAACCTGGGCAACCACACCGCCACCGAGCCACTGAAGTACAATGCTAATGACGGCGACAAAATCTACTTTCTGGCCCAGGGCAGCACCGGGCCCAAGCTGGCCCATGGCAGCGGTTGGACCTTAGACTACCACGCTGGCCCTAACAACAGCAACAATGGCCTGCACCGTTTTTTCACGGGCAGCAGCACCGGTTGGCAGGAACGCCTGCGCATCGCCAACAATGGCAACGTGGGCGTGGGAACGACCAACCCGCAAGCTACTCTCGACGTGGACGGCACGGTGCGCCTGGGTCCGCAGGGCACCGTGCTGCGCAATCTGCAAACCGGCAAGGCTACGATGGGCAACTGCGGTTCCAACACCTGTGCCATTACCATCACCTTCCCTGCCCCGTTTGCCACTACCCCCAACGTGCTGCTTACCCCGGCTGCCCAGCCCAACACCAATTTTTGGGACACCTTCGCCGCCTCAGTCCGCTGGGTGACGCCCACTCAAGTGCGCATCAACGTGAGCCGCGTCGATGAGGTCTCGTCCTGGGGACAAAACCTAACCGTGACCTGGATGGCCTGGGAGCAATAGGTCGGCACGTTGGCCACGGTGGGCTGTATCTTTGCCTCACGTCTATGCCCGGCACCCGCATTGGTGCGGCCTTTTATTCCTTTCATCAACGTGTCGATTTTCAAACTCACTTTCTCCGGCGCCGTGCTGCTGGCTTTGCTTGCGGCACCCACGGCCTACGCCCAGAAAGCCAAAACCAAGCTCGTCGCCAACCCCGACGGCAGCGTGGCCGGCCCCGCCCCGACCAAGCCGGCTCGCCTGCAGCCGCTGTTTGGCGGCCTGCGGCCCGAGGCGGCCATCCAGCAGTTTGGCACTGCTAGGCTCGATGCCATTGCGGCCAGCTTTCCCACGCGCGAGGAGGCCAGCACCTTCTTCGCCAATAAAGGCTACGAGTACCTGACCGAAAGCCAGCCCGATACGGCCACCTACCGCTTTAACCTGGCCTGGCTGCTGAATCCTAAAAACGCCGATGCCTACCGCGGACTCGGCATCGTGGCCAGCACCCAGCCCACGCCCGATGCCGCCATTGCCCTCCTGACGCAGGGCCTGGCCCTGGCGCCCACCAACGCCCTGCTGCTAAGCGACCTGGGCACCTCGCACCTCATCCGCTACGGCCTCAACACCAAGAAGAAGGACCTGAACACCGGCGTGGAGCTGCTGCAGCGCGCCACCACCGCCGACCCCAACAACGCCGTAGCCTGGCAGCAGCTGGGGCGGGGCTACTTCCACCAGGGCAACTACGCCGCGGCCTGGGATGCCGTGCACAAAGGCCGCGCCCTCGACATGAGCAGCCTCGACTTTGGCCTCATCACCGAGCTGCAGGCCAAGCAGCCAGACCCCAAGGGCTTGTTCAAATAAGCCGCGCCCCGGTACTTTTTTTAATGGCTAGCTCGTTTGTTCGGGCGGCAGGCCCGTACGCCTGCGTTTTTCACCTTACCCTTATTCCATGCGTGTTTTCTTCGGAGCGGCCCTGCTCGGCCTGAGCTTATTGACCAGCCACGGGGCCGCCGCCCAGCACGGCCGCCAGGTGCGCCGGTTCGACGCCCAGGGCCGCCCCTACTACCGCGGCCCCTTGCGCCTGACCCTGGCCGCTGGCCCCGCTTTTTACAACGGCGACCTGGGCAGCGTGGCCGAAAGCTTTGTGGGCCCGGCCGCCAGCCTGGGCGTGCTCTACCGCCTGCGGCCCCACCTGCTCATTGGCGGCGAATTTTCCTACTTCGAGTTGGGCGCCCGCGACCGGCTGGCCGAGCGCAACCTGGCCTTCACGAGCAGCAACGGCATGCTCACCACCTTCCTGCGCTTCGACCTGCTGCCCGACCAGTCGTCCTACCTAGCCTCGCACACCGGCACGGCGCCGTTCCAGGTGTACCTGCAGGGCGGCGTGGGCGCGCTGCTCTACAACCCCAAGTCTTATCTGGGCAACACCCGCCCCAGCACCAGCACCCGCTACCTGGCGCCGGAGCGCAACGACTACCCGGCCATGGCGCTGGTAGCCCCCGTGGGCGGCGGCCTCAGCATCCGCGTCAACGACCAGATTCGGCTGGGGCTCGAAGGCACCTACTACTTCACCACCTCCGACCACCTCGACGACGTGAGCCTGCGCGGCAACTCCGCCGAAAACGACGGCTTCGGCACCGTCACCCTCAAGCTCGACTACGCCCTCTGATTCTGCTCGTCTAGTTGCGGCACCAGCCGCACCAACCTTCTACTTACTACTCTCTACTTACTACTTAATACTGACTACCAAAAAAAGGCCCGCCAGCGATGCTGACGGGCCTTTTTCATAGCTCAGAAAGACTGGTAGATTATTCTTTCACGAAGCGCTGGTGGAACACTTTCTGGCCGTCGCTCACCGTGATGGTGTACATGCCCTTGGCGAGGCGGCTCACGTCAACCTGGCCTTCGTGGTAGATGGCGCCGGCCACGCGCACGCCGCGCAGGTCGGTAACCTCCACGCTGGTAGCCGTGGCGTTGCCGGGCAGCACCAGGGTTACGGCGCTGCTGGCGGGGTTAGGGTACAGCTCCAGCTGCTTGGCCAGCTCATTGCCCAGGGGCGTGCTGCCAGCGGCCAGGCCGTAGTTGCCGCCGGTGAGGGCCGCGCCACCCGTGATGTTCACGGTGTAGTCCTCGGACTCGCCGTAGCTGAACGTGCCGCAGCTGGTGGTGGCGCTGTTGTCGCTCATCACGATGCGCATGCGGGTGGCGCCGGAGCGGGCCGTGGCGGGTACCGTGAAGGTGGCGCTGAGCGTGCCCGAGCTGGCGCTGCTGCCACTCACCACGGTTTCACCGGCATCGGTGAACACGCCGTTCTTGTTGTAGTCGATGTAGATTCTCCAGTACTCGGTGTAGGCGGTGCTGGCAAAGCCGGCCGAGAAGTAGATGGTGTTGGACGTGCCGGCGGCCAGGCTGGTGCTCAGGGCCGTGCCGTTGTAGTAGCCAGCGTCGCTGCCCGAGCTGCGGTTGATGCTGCCCAACTGTACCAGGTCAATCCACTCGTAGCTCTGCGTAGTGCCTTTGATGGTGCAGTACGTAGGCGTGGTGGTACCACCGCCGCCACCACCGGCTGCTGCGCCCACGCCCACGGCGTACCAGGCGTTGGTTACAGCCGTCACTTCGGCCGAAGTGGCGCCGTACAGGTCGGTAGCAGCCTGAATGGTGTAGGTGCGAGCGTTGGCGAAGGTGCTGTTAGCCGACAGGTACACGCTTTCAGCGCGATAGGCAATGCGGGCAGCTTTGTCGATGCCGATACCGGCCACGCTGAAGGCGCTGCCGATGTCGTTGGTGCCGCTGCCGCCCACGCTGGTCAAGTAGAACCAGTAGTTGAGCACGCCCGAGTTGGTGTGCACTCCGCCGTAGTCGTTAGCCTGCGTGGGCGAAGTGGTGGTGGCGCGCCAGTAAGTGCCTTTATACGTATCGGGCTGGCCTTCCACGTTGGGGTTGCTCATCGAGCGCAGCGAGGGGTGTGACTTGTCGATGTCTTCCCCAATGAGCCAGGTCGACTTGGTAGGAGCCTTGTAGTATTCCACGGCGGCGCCCCAGATGTCGGAGAAGCCTTCGTTCATGGCGCCCGACTCGTTCTGGTAGGCCAGGTTAGCGGTGCGCTCACACACGGCGTGGCCGATTTCGTGGGCGCACACGTCCAGTGCCGTCAGCGGGCGGAAGCGCGAGGCGCCGTCGCCGTAGGTCATCACCGAGCCGTTCCAGTAGGCGTTTTCGAAGCCCACGCCGTCGCCGGGGGTGTCGTCGAAGTGCACGTAGCTCTTGATTTTGGCGCCAGCGTTGTCGTAGCTGTTGCGGCCGTGCACGTTCTTCCAGTAGTCGTAAGTACCCTGCGCACCCCAGTGGGCATCCAGGGCCGCGTTGTCCATGTTGGTGTTGTTGTACTCAATCCAGTTGTTGTCGGCATCAGTGAAGTCGACCACATTGGTGTAGCTGTTGCCCTTGCGGCAGTTGTAGGTCTCGATGCCCAGGCCGCGGGTAACCTCACGCAGGCGGTAGCTCCCGTTGTAGCTGTCGGTGGCGCTGCTCTGGGTGCCGCTGTACTTGGTGGCGAAACTACCCGTGGCACCCACGTGCTTGATAATAGCGTCCTGCATCACCACCTGCCCGGTGCGGGCATCCACGTAGATGTAGGCACGGCTTACCGGCTGCTTGGCATAGATGTTAAACTTCCAGGCTAGCACCTGCTGCCCGCTGAGGTTGCTGCGCACAATCACCAGCTCACCCTCGGGGCGGTAGGTGGCACTGGGGTTGTTTTCCAGCTGCTTCAGGCCGGCCTCCTCGGCGGGGTCTTGCCACATGTAGCGGCGGGCGCCCACGAAGTCGAGGGCGTGGCCCAGGGCGGCAGCGGCGCTCAGGGTTGGCGTCGTGTTCAGGCCCGTGATTTTTTCAAAGTCGCCGCTAATGCTCTCGATAGCGCCGCCTTTGGCGTGCACCGTGTAGTCGGCGTGTTCCACCTTCACCCCTTTGTAAAACTGGGAGAACTTCTGGTGGGTGAAGCCAATCTGGTCGGCTTCGATGCGGGCGGGCAGGAACTGGTCGTCGGCCGATACCGGCAGCTGCTCGCGCAGCGCCCGTTGGGCATCGGAGGCTGCGTAAGCAGCTTTGCCGGCGGCGTTGAACTGCACCAGCACGGGCTGGTTGTCATCGCCCAAAACTTTGGTTTGAACGCGCGAGGCGTCCTGCCCTTGGGCCGTGGCGGCGGCCAGGGAGCCGAGCATCAACAATGCTGCAGCCGAGTACTTGTTGGTCATGTAGAAAAAGTTTGGAAATGGGTTGGTTGGGAATGGAAAGAAAGTGCGGTATTTGCATTAAATGCGCCGCAATCTAGTCAACTTTGCCAGCACCAATACTTATTTTTGAAAAAATGGTTTGAAATGCCAAAATTTTATTGCCAACAAAGCAAAATTAAAATACTATTAAACCCTCACTTTTTACTCAGGTAATCAAGGCGTAGCGATTTTTGCATTTTATCGCAAAACAATTGTTTGAGGCCATTTTTGCCCCGCTGCCTCCCGTACTTTGGGGTACTGCCGACTGCAGATTTTCCTCTTCAAGCCCTATGTTGACCTCAGATAATAGTGGTTCCACCCTGGTACCGGCTAATGGCCGCGGTGTACTGGCCACCATTGCCCCGGCCGACCGTTGGCCCGCCCAATGGCAGAAGCCGGCTTTTCGCTGGCGCCTGGGGTTGGTACTGGTGTTATTGGTGGCCCTGCTGACGGTGGTACCCAGCTTTTACCACTTCATTCAAGCACGCCCAGGCAGCCTGCTCGCCGACCCACTGGCCAGCCTGCTGCCGGTGCGCGATGTATCGGCGCCCACTTTCACACTTATTTACGGCAGCATTGTGGCTACGCTGTGGCAGGTGCTGCCCCGGCCGCGCCAACTGCTGCGGGCGCTCTGGGCCTACTACCTCCTGCAGCTGTTTCGCATGCTCACCCTTTGGCTCTGGCCCCTCGACCCACCCCGGGAGCTGGTGCAGCTGCACGACCCGGTAGTCGACTACCTCTTCCAAACAGCCGGGCAGCCTATTGTGCGCGACCTGTTTTTCTCGGGCCACACGGCCACCATGGTGCTATTGCTTTTGCTCTGCAAAGGCCCACGCCTGCGCCTGGCCATGCTGCTGGCCACGATAGCCGTGGGCACCCTGGTGCTGGTGCAGCGCGTGCACTACTCCTACGATGTACTGGCCGCCCCCCTTTTCGCCTGGCTGGCCTACTGGCTGGCCGGCCGAGTTTCAGCAGTAAGTAGTAAGTAGTAAGTAGTAAGTAGTGGGCTACGCGACTCGCGAAAAAGACGTGTCATTGCGAGTGGAGCGAAGCGGAACGCGGCAAACGCAGTTCGGCTTAGCCAATCCGTCCTCTAGCTCTCAGAAACCAGGTAAACTCAGACATAAAAAAGGCCCAATGCCAGCACTGACATTGGGCCTTTTTCACAATAGAAGGCTGGTCGCTGAGAACAGGACGGATTGCCACGGGCTGCGCCCTCGCAATGACACGTTACGCCCAAGGCTCCAGACTCTATAGATACTTCTCGTAGATGCCGGCCGCAATGCGCTCAGTCAGTCCTTTAGGCACTAGGCTGGTAAGGCCGGCCGACACTTTGTTGAGGATGCCGGGCACCACTTCGGCCTGGCCACTGAGCATGGCCGCCACAGCCGCATTGGCCACGGCTTCGGGCGTCATCGACACTTTCTCGGCGGTTTTCTGCAGCTCGCTGCCCATGCCGGCGCGGTCGGCAAAGCTGGTGGTGGTGGCACCGGGGCACAGGCAGGTCACCGACACGTTGGTGTCCTTCAGCTCGTAGCGCAGGCCGCGGCTGAAGCTGAGCAAAAAGGCCTTGCTGGCTGCGTAGAGCGTGAGTGAGGGCACGGCCTGGTAGGCAGCCGTGCTGGCCACGTTTAGGATGTAGCTTTTCTTACCCTGGCGCAGAGCCGGCAGCAGGGCGTGGGTCAGGGCCACGGGCAGGTTCATATTGAGCTGCAGCATGTTCTGCTGCTCGGCCAGCGGCAGCTGCTCAAAGCGGCCCCAGAGGCCATAGCCGGCATTGTTCACCAACACGACCAAGTCCTTGGTTTGCTGCTGGGCCCAGGCAGCTACCGTCGCCGCCGCTTCAGGTTCGGCCAGGTCAATGGCCAGGAAGTTGGCGTCGCGCTTATGCTCCAGCATGATTTCGGAGCACAGCTCCTGCAGGGCCTCCTCGGAGCGGGCCACCAGCAGCAGGTCGTAGCCGCAGCCAGCCAGCGCCAGAGCCAGGGCCCGGCCAATACCGCGCGAAGCGCCCGTAACTAATGCGTAAGCCATAGGCTGTCATGCTGAGCGCAGCGAAGCATCTTATCACGCCTGCGCCAATGAATAATACTTACCCATGAGTGCAGCCGTGACAATTTTCTTCGCTGCGCTCAGGATGACAGATTTTACTTAACCAGGTGTAAAAACCGCAGGTAGAACGGCGTGGGGCTGTTCTCGGTTTTGGGCTGGTACTTGCCGGCGATGATGGGCACGTACATCACGCGGCGGCGCGAGGCTTCGCCTACCAGTGGCGACTGGGCCACGCGGTGCCACATGCGGCCGTCGTGCACGGTGAGGTCACCAGGCTCGGTTTCTACGGCCAGCTCGTGCGGGTCGTAGAACACGTCCTTGTAGTACTTCTTGCGGAACAGCATCTTGTGCAGGCCCTGGCGGTGGGTGCCGGGGATGATGCGCAGGCCGCCGTTGGTGGCCTTGGTGCCGTCGAGGTGCAGGCCCACGTTCAGCATGGGGCCGATGCGCTTGCCGTAGAACACGTCGCGCAAGGAATCGGTGTGCCAGCCCATCTGGCTGAACTCGGAGCCCTCCACGTTCACGTAATGGTTTACTACGAGGCCATCTTTCTCGTTTTCGCCCACCCGGCCGCCTTCGGCTTCGAGCAAGGGAAACAGGGCGCGGTAGCGCGGGTCCTGCAGCAGCTCGTGCAGCACAGGGTGGTGCTGCGAGGCGAAGGCGAAGCGCTGCACGATGGGGGAGCCGTCGACGTCCTTACCATATTTGATGGGCACGCCGTTTACTTTTTCCACGCCCTCGGCTATCCAGCGGGCTTGCACCTCCTGGGTCGCTTTCAGAATTTCCTGCACCTGCTCGGGGGTGGCGAATGGCCGGAAGTGCAGAAACCCATACTTAGCAAAAAACGCCCGCTGCTCGGGGGTAAGCGAGCTGCCGAGCGTAAAACGAGGATAGTCAGCGGATAAATTCATAGCAGAAAGGTAGCATCGGGCTGGTGGACCCGGGTAGTACAAAGGTAACACAGCGGGCGTGGGCCGGAGGGCTTTTCAGCCTCTTCTACGCGGCAGTGGCAGGCATAACCGGCCCGGTTCGCGCAGGTTTCGCCGCAAGCTCTGCTTATCGGTATGAACAGACTGTGAACCGCACCGGGCGGTTGCCCGGCGCTGACGGATGAGGCGCGGAAATACTTTAGCGCCCCAGACGCTTTACTAAATACTGCAGCCTGACGACAGGGCGCCGGATACGGAAGCTCCGGTACAGGCGTTGAGAATAATGCAGTCCCCATATTTTCCACTCAATGCTGCTCCTACCAACCTTCAACGCCTTACTGAATACCTGTCCAGTAGGTACGGAGGCCTTTTCTATCCACGATAAAGGCCATTATTGCAGCCAGTGTCAGCGAGTAGTGCACGACTTTACGCAGTCGGTCAACCCTGCAGCCGACCTGGCTGCAGCCCGCGCCGCCACCCCCGACGGGCGGGTGTGCGGCTCCTTTCGGGCCAGCCAGATACAGGCACCACTGCGTCTTACCCGGCGGCTAAAATGGTTTGTAGTGGCGCTGGCGCTGATTGTGGGGCAGGGACTGACGGCCCAGGAGGCCGTGGCGCAGGTGCGAAAATCAACGGCAAAGCCTGTTGAAGAAAAGGCTAGGATTGAATTGATAAGACCGCCAAGCCCAATGCCAGTTCCCGAGGACTTAAAGGAGCTGGAACCGGAAAAGCCAGAGCCTATATCAGACGTTTTCACAGGGTATGTGCATATAGAGCGAATGCCTCATTTGCGTAGTGGGGGTGGCACTAAGGAAATTGTAGACCGCATTCACGCGCAGCTTCAATGGCCCAAACAAGAAGACGGCAGGATTCTGCAGGTAGAAGGGCGGATGTTTGCCAGTTTCACCGTGGAGGCTGATGGCCGGATAAGTAAGGCAAAAATCGTCCGCAGCCTGCATCCCGCTTTCGACGAGGCTGTGCTGCAGGTTATCCGTGGCATGACGGGATTCACGCCTGGCCAGCAAAATGGTCAGCCGGTGCCGGTGGGTATTACAGTACCAATTACTTTCAAGCTTAAATAAGCTTGGCTATGCTTCTACTGCCCACCTTCAACGCTCGCCTGAATCCCTGCCCGGTGGGCCCCGAGGCCTTCACGCCTCACGCAAAGGGCCGCTATTGCGGGCAGTGCCAGCGCGTGGTCATCGACTTCACCCAGGCGGCCGACCCGGTGGCAGAGCTGACCGCCGCACGTGCTACCTCGCCGGATGGGCGGGTGTGTGGCTCTTTTCGGGTTAGTCAGGTACAGGCCCCTACCCTTTCGCGTCGGCTGAAGTGGTTTGTGCTGGCACTGGTGCTCATTGTGGGGCAGGGGCTGACGGCCCAGGAGGCTGTGGCGCAGGTGCGCAAGGCCGGTGCAGGCAGGCAAGTGAAGACCAAGACCAAAGCAAAACAGGCCACGACACAAATAATCGATGAATTCACCCTCAACCAGCTAAATCAAGCAACGGTAATCAGCGGCGAGCTGCCGGCTGAACCTGCGGTGGTTGAGGCTTCGGGGGGGGAGGAACCGCCACCGGGTGTGGTATTTACTTATGCAGAGCAAATGCCCACTGCTCCTGGTGGTAGAAACGTAGCCGACTTAGTGGCGTACATTCAGAAACGTTTAGTGTGGCCTAAACAGGCACAGTATATAGAAGGCCGGGTATTTGTCAACTTCACGGTGGGCACAGATGGGCAGGTGACTGATGCGAAGATTTTAAGAGGTCTGCATCCTACGCTCGATGCCGAGGTATTGCGGGTGGTGAGGGGTCTTACCGAACTGACCCCAGGCCGACAAAATGGAAAGCCGGTGCAGGTGAGCATAAACGTTCTCATTACCTTCCAGGCGAAATAAGCGCAACCGCTGCCTGGTTTGGCGTTTATCCCCAAAAACTCCCATCTTCACGGCGCGCCGCTGGCGGCTTTGCTTTGAACTCTCATTAACCACCTTACCCATCATGGTTTTCACGCCCTCCCCGATGCTGCTCAAGCTGCTCTACACCCGCGGCTCCCTGCACAACCTGCCCCAGAACGAAGGTGTTGCCTTCAGCATCAAAAACCGGCTCGACACGGTGACGCTCACCGGCATTGAGAAGGTACGGATTGGTGACACGGAGATTCCGGCCGACAAAATCGAGGTGGACATGGGTGGCGGCGAGCGGCGCCCGGCCACGGCCATCAACGGCAACGGGCAGGCCATTGAGCTGCCCGTGGGCCGCTCGCTGATGTTTGTGCTCGACACCCCGGCCCTGAAGGAAGGTATGCACCCGGTGCAGGTCTGGTTTTCGACCGATGCATTTGGCGACCTGCACGTGGAGGTGGAAGATGCCATTGTGAGCGCCGAAAACCACAAGCCCCGTATTCCGCGCTCGACCGAGGACGACTACTCCGAGGCGGCCATTGCCGCCCGCCAGCGCTTCGCCGAGCAGTTTACCAGCACCGAGTACAAGCACCTCAAGCACTACTCCTTCGATGCGCACATGCTGCAGGGCAACTGCGAGCATTTCGTGGGCGTGGCCCAGATTCCGGTGGGTCTGGCCGGCCCGCTGCGAGTGAACGGGGAGCATGCCCAGGGCGACTTCCTCATCCCCATGGCCACTACCGAAGGCACGCTGGTGGCCAGCTACAACCGCGGCATTCAGCTGCTGAACCTCTGCGGCGGCGCCAAGTGCACCGTCATCGGCGACGCTATGCAGCGGGCCCCGGTGTTTGTGTTCGACGACGCCCGCGGGGCCCGCGACTTCGGCCGCTGGGTGGAGGAAAACATCGACCTCATCCGGCCCGAGGCCGAAAGCACCTCGCGCGTGGCCAAGCTGCAGTACATCGACACCTACCTCTCCAACAAGTTCGCCTACCTGCGCTTCAACTACAGCACCGGCGACGCGGCCGGGCAGAACATGGTGGGCCGCGCCACCTTCGCCGCCTGCTCCTGGATTCTGGAAAACTACAAGGGCGCCAAAATCGAGCACTTCTACCTGGAGTCGAACTTCGCCACCGACAAGAAAGCCAGCCAGATTAACGTGATGCGCACCCGCGGCAAGCGCGTGGTGGCCGAGGCCGTGATTAAGCGCGACATTCTGCAGCAGCGCATGCGCGTGACGCCCGAGCAGCTGGCCTACCACGGGCAGGTGAGCAACGTGGGCGCCTTCATCTCGGGGGCCAACAACAACGGCGCCCACTCGGCCAACGGCATCACGGCCATGTTCATCGCCACTGGGCAGGACGTAGCCAACGTGAGCGAGTCGAGCGCCGGCATCCTGTACTCGGAAGTAACCAAGGAGGGCGACCTCTACATCAGCATCACCATTCCCTCGCTGATTGTGGCTACCCACGGCGGTGGCACCGGCCTGGCCACCCAAAACGAGTGCCTGCAGATGCTGGGCTGCGTGGGCCGCGGCACGGTCAACAAGTTTGCCGAAATTGTGGCCGGCGTGGTGCTGGCCGGCGAGCTCAGCCTGGGCTCGGCCATCAGCAGCTCCGACTGGGTGAGCAGCCACGAGCAATACGGGCGCAACCGCTAAGCCGTCGTTATTTTTGTCTTTTATCCGGCCTCGGCCCTATTTATCGTACCCTTATTTCTACCATGAAGCGCATTCTTCTTGGACTTTTCGGCCTGCTGCCGCTCACCACGCTTGGCCAAACGGCCCGCGACATTTACGACTACAGCGTACAGCTTTACCAGGAAGCCAATTCACCGGAGGCTTTGGCCAAGATGAACCGGGCCATTGTGAACGCGCCGGCGGCATTTCTGGTCTCAGTGCCCTTACCAGGCAAGCTGGTGATGGTGGACCAGCGTGAAGTGCGGGTGCCGCGCATGCGCTACAACGTGGCCCTGCGCCTGCTCGAAGCTCAGGACTCGACCGGCACGCACGTATGGCCTCCGGGCAGCATCCGCGGCTTTTATCTGGGCCAGGGCGCCGATGCGCGCCACTTCCGCACTTACACGGTGCGCAATGGCAGCACCAAGCGCGACTTTGTGGAAGTGCTGACCGTGGACGACGACAGCCCCATTGTGCTGGCCGTGCAGCACTACTACGTGCACGAGGCTGAGCAGCGCGACCCTATACTGCGCACCGTCACCCGCCCGGAGCGCAACGAAATTGGTCAGCAGCTTCTCACCGGCTCCGGCAACCTGCCCAATGAGCCGCTGCGTGCCCTCACCCTGAGCCAGCGCAACGTGCTGCGCCTCTTCGGCGAGCGCGCCGGCAAGGTGGATGAGTTCGCCGCAAAAGAGCACCTCAGCTACACCGACCTGACGCAGGTATTGCGCATGGTGGAGTACTACAACCAGCTGGTAGCGAAGAAGTAGCAGCACTGCAGAGCACGCCTGTCATTGCGAGCGGAACGCAGTGGAGCGCGGCAATCCGTCCTCTAGCACTCAGTCGCCACCATGATGTGACACCTAAAAAAGCCCCAACGCCAGCACTGGCGTTGGGGCTTTTCACTTTACTTGGTTGGTCGCTCAGAGAGAACGGATTGCTTCGGCTTCGCCTCGCAATGACACGAGCCTACAAGCTCACGTCCTACAGTGGGTCGGCCGTCACCTTGAAGCGCGAATCGGCGCGCACGGTGACGTCGCGGGAAATGGGCTGGGCCAGCTGAGCCTTGGTGGTGAGGGTGTAAGTAGGCGACTTCAGATACTTGTCGAGCTTGGCATTGGTTGAGGTTAGCTCGAAGGAAGTCACGCCCCGCGGCACCTGGTCGAGGTAAGCCAGGCGAATCTGGTCGTTGGCGTCGGTGCTGATGAACAGCTCAATCTTCTGCAGGAAGTCGAAGTTTTGCCCAGCTGGGTCGGTGATAGTGAGCGTGAGCTTGTTCAGGCTTACATCCTTCACCTTGTCGGCACTGGTGTTGTTGTTGCGGAATGTTTCGTCGGAGCGGGTGGTTACCGGCACCGGGGCCAGGATGCCCAGGCTGCCAATGGGGAAGTTGGCAGGAATGCGCACGTTCTGCATGTCGTCGACGTAGAACGTCAGCAGCTCATCAATCTTTTTGCAGCCCACCAGCAGCAGGAATAGCATCAGCGGGGCTAACAGCAGCGTTTTTTTCATAAAGTGGAATAGTGTTTGACTTTATACCGCGGCGCAAACGCCAAGGTTCCCGCCAGAGATGTGCCGCCAAGCTTTATTCTTCCCTCGCCCCTTTGCCCTGCTACTATCTTTGCACGCTATTTTATCTAATCTTTTTCGGCCCGTGAAACCAATCTATCTACTGGCTGGCGCCCTGCTCAGCCTGCCGCTATCCACCGCTTACGCCCAAAGTGGCCGCGACCTCGCCGAGGCCCAGGCTCTTTACCGCCAAGCCAATGCCCCGGCCGCGGCCCGCAGCACCCGGCAAATTATGGAGCATCAATCCATCGGCTTCTGGGGCGACGGCACCTACCAGCCCGGCGCCCTGCGCACCTTCGACAACCGCCGTCGGCCGGTGCCGGGCCTGCGCTACCACGCGGCCCTGCGCATGCTCGAAGCTCAGGACTCGATGAACACCGACAGCACCCACTTCTGGCCCGTGGGCAGCCTGCGCGGCTTCGACGTCGGCGAAGCCGGCGACCCGGAGCATCCGCTGCGCCGCTTCCGCCCCCGCCTAGTGAAGGAAGGCCTGACTGGCCCCGCCCGCCGCGACTTTGTGGAAGTGCTGACGGCTGTGGACGCGGGCCCGCTGCTGCTGGCCTGGCTCTACCCCCCCGGCCCCGACCCGGACAAAATCGGCCGCCGCCCGCTGATACAACAGCTCATGGCCGGCCCCGGCGTGGGCGGCGACGAGCCCCTACGCCCCCTGGCCCTCAACCAGGCCGAAGTGCTGCGCCTGTTCGGCAAGCGGGCCGAGGAAGTCCGGTCTTACGCCGCCGGCGAGCATCTGCGCTACGACCAGCCCAACGAAGTAGCCCGCATGGTCGACTACTTCAACCGCGTAGCGGTAGCGAAGTAGTTTTCAGTAAGCAATGAGCAGTGAACAATGAACAGTTGTTCTGATGGCTCCTGATTGTCAACTTCAACTGATACCTGAATAGAAAAAGAAAGGCCCTTCCGAACGGAAGGGCCTTTTTTTACGTCCAAGCTCGAAATGCCGCCTGAATAATTGTTAACTGTTCATTGATAACTGTTAACTGAATCTAGTCCATCATGTCGGCCGAGCGGGGTGGGTCGGGCACGAAGCCGGGCTGCCAGCTCATGGGGTAGCGCTGGTCGACGTACTGCAGGGCCACGTCGGTCATGTACAGCGGGCGGAAGGTGTCGACCATGACGGCCAGCTCGTGGGTTTCCTTTTTGCCGATGCTGGCTTCTACCGTACCGGGGTGCGGGCCGTGGGGGATGCCGCTGGGGTGCCAGGTGAAGGAAGCCAAATCCACGCCCTTGCGCGACATGAAATTGCCGGCCACGTAGTACAGCACCTCGTCGGAATCCACGTTGGAGTGGTTGTAGGGCGCCGGAATGGCCTGGGGATGGTAATCGAACAGGCGCGGCACGAACGAGCAAATCACGAAGTTGTGGGCTTCGAACTGCTGGTGCACGGGCGGCGGCTGGTGGATGCGGCCAGTAATGGGCTCGAAGTCGTGGATGCTCATGGCATAGGGGTAGAAGTAGCCGTCCCAGCCCACCACGTCGAAGGGCGAGTGCTCGTAGGTAAGCTGGTGCAGGAAACCTTCCTTTTTTACCTTGAGCAGGTAGTCGCCGGGCTTTTCCTCAATCACCAGCTCCACCGGGGGCCGCATGTCGCGCTCGCAGTAGGGTGCGTGCTCCAGCAGCTGGCCGAAGTGGTTGCGGTAGCGGCGGCAGGTTTCGATGGGGCTGAACGACTCGATGATGAGGAGGCGCACCGGTCCTTCCTCGAAGTGCATCTGATGGATGATGGTGCGGGGAATCACGACGTAGTCGCCGGGCTCGAAGGGCACGATGCCCAGCTGGCTCCACAGCTCGCCGCGGCCTTCGTGCACGAAAATCACCTCGTCGGCCAGGGCGTTTTTGTAATAGTAGTCCATCCGCTTGGCCGTGGGGTTGCAGATGCTCAGCGTCACGTCGGCATTGCCGAGCATGGTCTGGCGAGCTGCCAGGTAGTCGCCGCCCGTGGTGGTTTGCGAGAGGGTGCGCAGGTGCTCGGGCTGCAGCGGCCGGTCCTTGAGCAGCTTGGCGCCGTAGGGCTGGGGCTCCCCTACTTCCTTAATCTGGGTGGGCGGGTGGATGTGGTAGAGCAGGGACGACACGCCGTGAAAGCCCAGCGTGCCCACCAGTTGCTCCGAGTACAGGGAGCCGTCGGGCTTGCGAAACTGGGTATGGCGCTTGCGCGGTATCTGGCCGAGGCGGTGGTAAAATGCCATAACGAGAAGGGGTGGGATGAGGCTGTGAAGGTACAACAGTTCGCAGTGAGCAATGAACAGTTGGCAGTGAACAATGAGCAATTGCTCCTGCCAGCCAAAGCCAGCACGCTGCACGCCTCTAAACCATAATCAGGCCTGTTCCTCCCAGACACACACATGTGGGTAGCTGACTTTCTCCACGACTTCACTGGAAAATACAGGCACTATATGTACCCTCTTCCCTGCCGCGTGTACCAGAGAGTGGGCATTATGTACCCAAGTTTGAAATTTTGTACCAATTCCCAATACCGGTGTACTGATACTGTTCAGGCTTTTAAGCCTTTTAGGTAATATTACCTACTTACCCAATAGCGCAAGCTGGGCGGCGCTGTCGTTCACGGCCTGAAAAGCGCGTAGCAATTCAGGGTCTTGCTCACGCAGCACGGTGTGGTAAGGCACCAAGCCGTAGGCGCTGCGGGCGATGTATGCTTTAAGCTGGTTGCGCACCAGCGCAGCGCAGCGGCGGGCTGCGGCGGGGTCGGCGGGTATTTTGTCGCGGCTGGCCTGCTCGGCCAGGGCGCTTAGCTGGGCGTCGCTGATGCGGAAGGTGGAGTTGAACTGCTCGAAGCGCAGCCCTTCCAGCTCGGCCTTGTGCTGCTGGTAGAAGGTGAGGGCGAAGGCGCGCAGCAGGCCGTGGCTTTGCAGGGCGGTGAAGTAGGCCGAGTGGGCCAGGGTATCGCGCGGCACGAATACGTCGGGCATGATGCCGCCGCCGCCGTACACCGGCCGGCCGTGGTCGGTGCGGTAGCGCAGCTCTTTGGCCAGGCGGTTGCTGTCGGCCGAAGCCAGCTCGCCACGCTTGGCGCGCTCGCTCAGGTCGCGGCTGTACTCGGCGTAATTGGCGCCGTAAGGCTTCTGGATGGAGCGGCCCGAGGGCGTGTAGTAGCGGGCAATGGTGAGGCGCAATTCGCCGCCGTCGTTGAGCGGAATGGGCTGCTGCACCAAGCCTTTGCCGAAGGTGCGGCGCCCCACGATGATGGCGCGGTCGTGGTCTTGCAAAGCGCCGGCCACCACTTCAGCCGCCGAGGCGCTGCCTTCGTCCACCAGCACTACCAGGGCACCTTCCTCAAACTCACCGGCAATGCGGGCGTAGGTCTGGGTATCATACTGGTCGCCTTTGCCGTCGGTGTACACCAGCTTGCGGGAGCCGGCAATAAACTCGTCGGCCAGCTTGGTGGCCCGGTCGAGGTAGCCGCCGGGGTTGCCGCGCAAGTCCAGCACGAGGCGGCTGAGGCCCTGGCGGCGCAGCTCGGCCAGGGCCGCCTTAAACTCATCATAGGTATTTGATGCGAAGCGGCTGACCTTGATGTAGCCCGTTTCGGGGTCCACCAGGTAGGCCACGTCGATAGACGAATTCGGGATGCGGCTGCGCGTGAGGCTTAGGGTGAAGGGGCGCGCTTGGCGCCGGCGGCGCAGCTCCAGCGTGATGCTGCTGCCGCGGGGTCCGCGCAGCAGCTGGGCAATCTGGGCGTTGCTGAGGCGGGCACCCGATACGCGCTTGCCTCCCAGGGTCAGAATCTGGTCGCCGGGCTGCAGGCCGGCCTGCTCGGCGGGGCCGCCGCTGATGGGCGCCACCACCGTCATGGTGTCGCGGGCCAGGTTGAACTCGATGCCCACGCCGTCGTAGTCGCCCTGCAGGAAGGCGTCGGTTTTTTCACGGTCCCTGGCCGGAATGTACACCGAGTGCGGGTCGAGCTTTTCCAGCATCTGGTTCACGGCGTAGTCGGCCAGGGCTTCGGTATCCACGGAGTCGGCGTAGTCGCGGTCGACGTAGCTCAGGATTTCGCGGAAGCGCAGGTAGCCCCGGGCCGTGGCGTCGGGGTTGTCGGAGTCGGGGTGAAAGGGGTTGCTGGCCAGCAGAACGCCGCTGCCCACGGCCGCCAGCAGCAGGGCCCCTTGCCGCAGCCAGCCCCGCCGCCACCAGGCAGCGCCGCGCCGAGCAGAACGGGAGGTAGCAGACTCAGAAGCCGACATGCGCGGGGATAAAGCTGTTTGCGAAATTCGAGACTCCGGGTGAATACCAAATTTATCGAATTTTTCTGAGAAGCCTATGCTGCGCCAAGCCGGATTATCCCGTTTTTAGGTCTGGCGGACCTACCCTCCCCCGCCGTCGTATCTTTGCACCTCACATGTTAGCTGGCTTTTGGACTAACCAGAAACCAGCTACGAGAAACAAGAATCCCCCTAGCCATGCCCCGCATCCTTGCTATCGACTACGGCAACAAGCGCGTGGGCCTGGCCGTGACCGACCCGCTGTGCATCATTGCCTCGCCGCTGGAAACCATTCACAGCAAGGACCTGCTGGCGTACGTGAAGGCCTACCACCAGCGCGAGCCGCTGAAAGCCATTGTGGTGGGCATGCCCCGCACCCTGCTCAACGAGCCCACCGATGTGACCAGCGCCGTGGTGGGCCTGCTGCGCACCCTGCGCCGCGAGCTGCCCGAGGTGCCGGTGCACGAGCTTGACGAGCGGTTCACTTCGCGCATGGCGCACGCGGCCATGCTGGCCGGCGGCCTGGGCCAGAAAGCCCGCCGCGACAAAGCCACCGTCGACCGCGTCAGCGCCACGCTTATTCTGCAATCTTTTCTGAACTCACCAGCCATTGACCAATTATAAATTTTGAATTATAGATTATAAATTGATGCACAAGACCTTGTGTATCCTACACCCATTTATAATTCAAAATTTATAATTTATAATTAACCTCCACCATGATTTACCCCATCGTTGCCGTTGGCGACCCGGTGCTGAAAACCCGGGCCAGGAACATTGCCGCCGACCTGCCCGCAGAAGACCTCAATAAGCTCATCGCCGACATGTACGAAACCATGTACTACGCCTCGGGCGTAGGCCTGGCCGCGCCGCAAATTGGCAAAGGCGTGCGCCTGTTCGTGATTGACACCGGCCCCATGGTAGAGCTGGACGAAGAAGACAAGAAGGAGCTGGCCGAAAGCGGCGAGACGCCCGAGGCAGCCATCAAGCGGGCCTTTATCAACCCGCAGATGGTGAGCGAAACCGGCGAGGAATGGGGCTTCGAGGAAGGCTGCCTCAGCATTCCGGGAGTGCGCGAGATGGTGTACCGCCACGCCGACATCGTGCTGCGCTACGAAGACGAAAACCGGCAGACGCACGAAGAAGCATTCTCCGGCATGGCTGCCCGCGTGATTCAGCACGAGTACGACCACCTCGAAGGCATTCTGTTCACCGACAAGCTGTCCACCTTCAAAAAGCAGCTGCTGAAGGGCAAGCTGGCCCGCATCAGCAAGGGCGACGTGAAGCACGACTACCGCATGAAGTTTCCGGCCGTGACCGGGCGGCGGTAGACGGGCAGCAGTCTGCACCAAAAGCACGTCATGCTGAGCGCAAGCGAAGCATCTCGCTTGGGGTAGTAAATCCAATCGCACGGATTACTGCTGCGAGCAAGATGCTTCGACTTCGCTCAGCATGACGTTCTGTTTTCATGATGTTCTGTTTTTAACGCCCTACTTTCGAGTTCTGCCCTTACCTTTTGCTCATGAAAAAGCATCTACTCCTGCTCCTGCTGTGGGCGCCGCTGCTGCTGTGGCCGCGGCAGCCGGCAGCCTGGGGGTTCTTTGGGCACCGGCTGCTCAACCGCCTGGCCGTGTACACCCTGCCGCCGGCCATGATAGGCTTTTTCAAGGCCAACATCGAGTACATGACAGTGAATGCCACCCGGCCCGACTCGCGGCGGGTGGTGGTGCCCGGCGAGGCGCCCAAGCACTTTCTCGACGTGGACCGCTACGGCGACAGCGCGGCCTACCGCCTGCCGCGCCGCTACGCCGACGCCATTGCCAAGTACGGCGAAGACTCGCTGCTGCGCCACGGCATTGTGCCCTGGAACGTGATAACCATGAAAAACCAGCTCACGGCCGCCTTCCGCGACCGGGATACGGACCGCATTCTGCGCCTCTCGGCCGACATGGGGCACTACGTGGCCGATGCCTGCGTGCCGCTGCACACCACCCGCAACTACAACGGGCAGCTGACCGGGCAGCGCGGCATCCACGGGCTCTGGGAGTCGCGCCTGCCCGAGCTGCTCAGCCCCGACTACGACCTGTTCAGCGGCACGGCGCCATACCTGGAAAACCCCACCGACGCCATCTGGAAGGCCGTTATCCGCTCCAATGCCGCCGTCGACTCGGTGCTGCGGTTTGAAAAGGAGCTGACGGGGAAGTTTCCCGAAGACCAGAAGTTTGGCTACGAGCAGCGTGGCAACAACACGGTGCGGGCCTACTCCCGCGAGTTCAGCCGCGAGTACCACCGCCGCCTCAACGGGCAGGTGGAGCGGCAGATGCGCTACGCCGCCCGCCTCATCGGCGCGTTCTGGTACACCTGCTGGGTAGATGCGGGCTCGCCCGACCTGAATAAAATGCCACGCAACGCCTCCGAAACCGAGAAGCAGCGCCTGGAGCGCGAAGCCAAGGAAGCCGCGGCCGCCCCGGTGGTAGCCATGCCCGGGCACGATGATTAATAGTGAACAATGAGCTGTGAGCAATGAACAATGTCGTTCTTTACTGTTCACTGCTCATTATTCATTGCTCACTGAAAGATGAAAGGTCCGCTCACCCTGCTGCTGCTTACCATTTCCAACCTGTTCATGACGTTTGCCTGGTACGGGCACCTACAGTTCAAGAAGCTGGCGTGGTTTAGCAAGCTGGGCCTGGTGGGCATTATTCTGGTGAGCTGGGGGCTGGCTTTTTTCGAGTATGTGTTTCAGGTACCGGCCAACCGCATTGGGTTTGAGGAGAACGGCGGGCCGTTCAACCTCTTTCAGCTCAAGGTCATTCAGGAGGTGATTACGCTGGTGGTGTTCACGCTGTGCGCGGTGTTCGTCTTCAAAACCGACAAGCTGGGCTGGAACCACGTGGTGGGCTTTGCGCTGCTGGTAGCGGCGGTGTTCTTCATTTTCAAGAAGTGGTAAAGCCCGAAGCATAAAAAAGGCCCGGCCGAAAAATGCTTCCGGCCGGGCCTTTCTGTGTGATGACGCGGCTATTGCGCTTTCAGCACCTTAAGCACCTCGCTGCGGCCCTCGGTCAGGAAGCGCAGGTGCAAGGAGTAGGCGCCAGCCGGTAAGGCAGCGGCCTGCAGCGGCAGCGTCTGCTTGCCGGTGGCCAAGGCTGTGGCTGGGCGGGTGAATACAACGCGGCCCAAGGCATCGCGCAGGTCCACGGCCACGGCTTGGGGCCGGCTCAGCTCAAACGTCACCGCCAGCTCCTGGGTAAAGGGATTGGGGAAGGCATTGGTAGTGGCCGCCGCCCTGGCCTGCACGGTGGGCAGCAGCTGGGCGAAGGTGCGCGGCTGGCCCCAGGTTTCGGTGCCCTTCTGGTACCAGACCAGCTCCATGGTGGAGGGGTCGCCGAAGCTAGACGTCAGCGAAGACGTCATGCCCAGGCCTTCGCCATAGGTATTGGAGGTAAAATAGTCGATTACATCCCCCAGAGCTATGCTGTCGGCAGTGAGTGAGCCGCAGGGGCGTCGATTCATGGCGGACTGCACGAAGCGGCCATTGTAGTGGGCGCTGCGGGCTATTGCCCGCGTCAGGGATTGCGAGATGGGCTGATTACCAGGCTCAAAATAGTTGGTCAGGCCAGACAAGAAAAAAGGCATTCCCGCTGATACGACCAACGTGTAGGTGCTGGGCGGCGAAAGAAAAGTGCCAGTAGGCGAGCTGCAGAAGCCTGACGGGGCACCAGGTGCGCCGTAACCGCGGCTTAGCCGCCGTGTCCAGATAACGTAGGTAACAGAGTCGCCCGCCGCGTTAGCACTACGGCTGATAACACTGTCGCGCTGCCACGCCACCTGGCACAACATGTTAAAGGACACCTCAGTTGTGTAGTGCCGCAAAAACACGTCGCCGGGTTGAAAGTCGAACACCGTTTTAGCATCTATCCGGCGGCGGCCCAGGCCCCATTCCGGCAAGGCCGTCAGCGTGAGCTGCCGGGGCTGGAAGTGGCCATTGAGCAGCGCCAGCACGGCCGGGCCCTGCACCAGACCATGGCGCTTGCTGAGCTGCAGCGTGGGCCCCGACGACAGCGCGATGCTCACTACCGAGTCCTGCTGGCCCAGCACGGCAGCTACGCCGCGGCTCTGTACCGCGGCCGTAACGCCCGGCATGGCCGTCCAGGGCTGCCCTACTGCCGCGTGCGGGCGTAACGTAAGAGAGCGACCGTTGCTAGCCGTCAATATAAAGTCGCGGCCCGCTACGGTGAGCGTGGCGCCAAACAGATTGTCGCGCCGCTGCACGTGGGTTGCCCCGCAGGAATTGCTGCTACGCGCCACGGCGCTGGCCAGGGCATTAAACCGAAATACGGAATCGGCCCCCACCCGCGTGCCGGCACTCAGCCGCAGGGTGTGGGTAGTGTCGCCGGGCGTGCCGGCCTCGCTGTATTGATAGGTGAGGCCGGCGCGGAACGGGCGGTAGTCCTGGGCCTGGGCGGTGCTGGCAGCGGCTAGCAGGAGCAGGCTGGCGAAGTAGCGTTGTTTCATAAGCATTATCAAAGAAAGGGAATTAATGGACCAGACAATGCCGATGACACAATGGCTGCTACTGTTTCAGCACTTTCAGCACCTCGGGGCGGCTTTCGCTCTGGCGCAGCAGGTGCAGGGTATAGAGCCCGGCGGGCAGGTTGGCCGTGGACAGTTGCAGCCGGTTTGAGCCGGTGGCACCGCTTGACACCGACTGGCGCAGTATTACCCGGCCTAGGGCATCGCGCAACTCCACGGCCACGGCCTGGGGCTGGCTCAGCTCGAAGCTCACCGTCAGCTCCTGCGTGAAGGGGTTGGGGAAGGCGTTGGTGGTGGCCGCCGCTTTGGCCTGAACGGTGGGCAGCAACTGGGCAAAGGAAGTGAGCTGCCCCCATTGCTCGTTGCCCTTGCGGTAGCCGAGTAGCGTGGTGATTTCGCCGCTGAAGCTAATGAGGGCCAGACGCACTGTGCCCAGGCCCAGGCCGGTGGTCAGCTCAACCCCATTGTCGAGAGAGCCGGTGCTGCCCAGCGGAATGGTATCAGCCACTGCGGTGGGGTTGCAGGCGTAGTGCTGCGCATGTCGCTGCAGCGGGCGCCCGAGGTAATCGGCAGTGCGGTACGAGGTCGAGTGGATAAAGCCCGCGTAGTTGGTACCGTAAGCGCGGTAATCCCAAAACTCGGTGAGGCTACCTTGGTCCTGGTAAGCAGCGGTATAGGTCAGGGTGATGGTCGTGGCCGGCCCCAGATTGGCCGGCCCGTTGCTGCAGAGACGACTGAGCACGCGCCGCCACACCTGGTAGCTGATGGTATCGTGGCCGGGGCTGTCGCGGCGGGTCAGGATGCTGTCACGCGTCCAGGTATAAGTCATGCAAGGAAGAGTGCCGTAGCTCTCCGTGCGGCGCAAAAACACGTCGCCGGGCTGAAAGTCGTAGGCGGCCAGTGCTCCCAGGCGCGCGGTGCCGGTTCTGAGCTCGGGCAGAGCAGTCAGCTGTAGGGCTTTGGCGGGCTGCCGCCCACTGAGGTAATGCCCCAAAGCGGGCCCCTGCAGCAGGCCGAACGACTTGCTCAGCAGCAGCGAGGTACCATCCGAAAGGGCAATAGCGGCCACCGAGTCGGGCCGGGGCAAGATGCCGGCCGGGGTCAGGTAGCGAGCTGTTACGTGGGCCGTCAGGCCCGGCGCAGCCATCCAGGCAACTCCAGCCGCCGCACGGGGGCGCAGGATGCACGTCCTGCCATTGGTGGCAGCTAGTGTAAATACACTTCCAGAGCTGACGCGCAGCGTGGCCCCAAACAGACCGTTGGGCCGCTGCACCTGCCAGCCGCAGCCCAGGGGCGGAACCCGGTAGCTGCGGCTGGTGCGGGCGCTGAGCCGAAATAGAGAATCGGCTCCCACCCGCGTGCCGGCGCTCAACCGCAGGGTGTGGGTGGTGTCGCCGGGCGTGGTGGTTTCGGTGAATTGGTAGGTAAGGCCGGGGCGAAACGGGCGGTAGTCCTGGGCCAGGGCGGTGCCGACGCCTAAAGCCAGCAGGGACAATAAACTGAGAGTAAAGCGGTGTTTCATAGCGAAAGTGGTTTGAATAGAAGGAGAAAAATATCCGCTCAAACATCAAGCCGAAGTACGCTGCCAACAACCCCGCTGCTACTCGCGGCGTACCAAGCAAGGCCCGCACTGCGCGGGCTCTTCTCCCTCATTTTATGCGCTTAAGAGTACCCTTTGCCGTGCTGGCGCTGCTGGCCGGCGCGTTGTCATGTATTCCCTTTACCGCTCCGGCCCAGAAAGTGGGCGTGGTGCTGAGCGGCGGCGGCGCCAAAGGCCTGGCCCACGTGGGCGTGCTGAAGGTGCTTGAAGCCAACGGCATTCCCATCGACTACATTATCGGCACCAGCATGGGCTCCATTGTGGGGGCCCTGTACGCGGCCGGCTACTCGCCCCGCGAGATGGAGCAGATTATGCTCACGCCGGAGTTTCAGAACTGGGTGAGTGGCAAGCCGACTGAGGACAAGACCTTCAACTACCTCACGGCCGAGCCTTCACCCTCGGCCCTGCGCGTGGGCGTGGCGCTGGACTCCAGCTTCAAGGCCCGCATCACCCCTAATCTGGTGAACGACATCAACCTCAACTTCGCCCTGGCCCGGATTCTGGCCCCGGCGGGCGCCACTGCGGGCTACGACTTCGACAAGCTGTTTGTGCCCTACCGCTGCCTGGCGGCCGAGGTGTTCACCCGCAAGCAGGTGATTCAGAAAAACGGGTCGTTGTCGGATGCCGTGCGCAACTCCATGGCCGTGCCGCTGGCCTTCCGCCCCATCCGCAACCCCGACGGGCGCTACCTGTTCGACGGCGGCATCTACAACAACTTCCCCACCGACGTGATGCGCAAGGAGTTTGCGCCCGACATCATCATTGGGGTAAACGTGGGCGACGTGGCGTATAAGAAGTACCCGTTCAAGAACGACGACGCCCTGCTCACCAGCACCATCCTGTTTCTGGGCGCCAACGTGGCCGACACGCTGAGCGTGGGCAAGAACGGCGTGTTCATTCAGCCCGACCTGGAAGGATTCGGCGGCACCGACTTTGCCCGCGTGACGGAGCTTATTGCCCGCGGCGACTCGGCCGCCACGCGGCAGCTCGACCTTATCCGCAAGCGCATTGCCCGGCGGGTAGACACGGTCGACTTGCAGAAGCGGCGCCAGGTGTTTCAGAGCGGCGCCCCTACCCCGCACTTTGTGGAGGTGCGGGTGCAGGGCCTGCGCGAGGACCAGAACAGCTACGCCAGTCAATTTTTTCGGCGCTCGGGCAAGTACTACACCATTGACGACCTGGAGGAAGGCTACTACCGCCTGGCCTCGGATGACTTTTTCCGCAACATCTACCCGCGCATCCGCTACGACGCCGACAAGAAAGGCTACGTGTTCAGCGTGGATGCGCGGCAGAACAACAACGTGACGGCCGAGGCGGGCTTCGTGCTCAGCAACCGGCCGCTCGACAACCTGTACGTGGGCGTAGAGTACCGCTACCTGCGTCGCCTGCTGTACTCGGCCTCGGCCAATGTGAGCCTGGGCCGCTTCTACAACGGGGCCCAGGGTGGGTTCCGCATCAATGTGCCGGGCAAGCTGCCGTTTTACGTGGAGCCCACCATCACCTACAACCAGTGGGACTACCAAAACACCGGCGGCCTGCTGGGGCGCGACGTACTGAGTACTCAGGTGCGGCAGCAGGATACCAAAGTGGGCGCCCAGGTGGGCCTGAGCCCCAATTACCGCAGCCGTATTCTGCTAGACGTGGGAGCCTTTTACCTCAGCGACGAGTACGCTAACATCCCGGAAATCACCAGCGACGCCGTGCTCGACGTCACCAAGTTCCGGGGCGGCACAGTGGCTTTACAATTTGCCCGCAACTCGCTCAACCGCAAGCAGTACGCCACCCGCGGCAAGCGCGTGGTAGTGACGGTGCGCGGCGTGAGCGGCTCGGAAAAGTACGAGCCCGGCTCCACGGCCGGCGCGCTGGAAGGACTCTCGCGCAACCACCAGTGGGTGCAGCTGCGCGGCACTATCGAGCAGTACTTCCAGCTGAAAGGCGACAAGCACGCCTGGGGCTATTTCGGCGAGATTGTAGCCAGCGGACAAGGGCGCTTTGCTACGTACCGCGCCAGCCAGACCACGGCGCCGGTGTTTGCGCCCCTGCCTGACGCCCGCACCTCGTTTATGGACGCCTACCGCTCGCCGCGCTATATCGCGGGGGGCCTGCGCTACACCCGTCCGCTGTTTGGGCAGATTGAGTGGCGCACGGAGGCTTTCGCCCACCTCAACTACCAGCCCCTGGAAGCCGGCGACGACCTGCGGGCCGTGAAAAAAAGCTCCTTCGACCGGCCCCGGCTGACGGCCAGCACGGGCCTGATTTTCCAGACGCCCATCGGTCCGCTGGCCATCCACGCCCTGTTCTACGACGACCCCAGCCGGCGCTTCAGCGTGTACGGGCACCTGGGCTACCTGCTGTTCCGCGGCCGGGCGCTGGAATAGTACAAACCGGCTCCATACCGGTTTTCCGGCGGCTCATGTAGTGTTTTTGGCGGTTCGCACCCAAACAGGCTGGCGGCGGTTTGACAGCGCTAAAAGGCCATATACTTTTGACGTGAACAAACTACTGCTCACCTCTTAAGCATGCTTGCCGCCATGAAACAACAATTACTCCTGACGCTGCTGGCTACCAGCCCGCTACTGGCCGCGGGGCAAACGCCCATCACCCTGACGCAGGCCAACTTTCCCGTGGGCGGGCCCACCACCGAGCGCACCCAGGCCGTAGCCCCGGCTACCGTGGCCCTGCCCCAGCGCGGCGCCAACCGCAGCTGGGACTACAGCAGCCTGCTGCCCCGCATCGGCACCACGCCCGTGACCCGGCAGTACCTGGCCAGCGCCAACGCCGCCCTGCCGGGCGCCACCCGCTACTACGAAGCGCGGCTCAACTTTGGCGCGGCCTTCACGCTCAGCAGCAACCAGCACGAGGGCGCCACGGCCAGTGGCTGGCACTACTACGGCGTAGAAGTTCCTTACCAGCGCCACTCGCTGACCACGACCACTGGTGGGGCCAACGACTCCATTACTTTTCCCCGGCAAACGCACGCCATCACGCCGCGACCCTCGCTGCTCGCCTTTCCGGCCAGCTACCCGCAGCACTTCACCAATGCCTTCTACCGCCTCGTCACCGACTACCGACTGAAGGTGGCTGCCTTTGGGCTGAACAACGTGCCCGGGCAGTACGTGCAGCGCATCACCTCGCAGGCCGACTCGGTGGTGGGCTGGGGCACGCTGCGCCTGCCCACGGCGCCCAACACCCGCGTGCAGGTGCTGCTGGTGCGCCGCGAAACAACCGAAGTCGACAGCATCTACCTCGGCGGGGCGCCGGCCCAGCCCATTCTGCTGGGCGCCTTCGGCTTCACGCAGGGCCAGACTTTCCGGCTGGTGGAGTGGGCCTTCTACCGCGAAACGTCGGCGCAGCCCCTGCTCACCATTTACGAGACGCCCAGCAGTGGGCAAGTGACGGGTGCCTTTTACTCACTGGAAGCCATTGGCTTGAGCAACCGCGCCGCCGCGGGCCGCCTCACGGCCCTGGCCGTGGCCCCGCAACCGGTGGCCGAGGCGCTGACGGTGCAGGCCGGGGGCTTGCAGGGCGAAGTGCTACAGGCCGAGGTGCACGACCTGGCCGGCCGGCGCGTGGCAGCGGCGCCGCTTACCGTGGGCACGGGCAGTACCTTGCTACAGGGCCTGCCGGGTGGCTTGTACCTGCTGCGGCTGCGCAGTCGCCAGGGCGAGGAAACCCTGCTGCGCGTGGAAAAGCAGTAGCGGTATTTTCTGACTTTATACCAACAACGCCCCGGCAGCAGATGCGGCCGGGGCGTTGCCGTTCAGGGGTGGCGGGACCGGTGGGCAGGCTGCGTGAAATGCACAGGTTTTAAAGCTGTAGCTCAGCCATAAAAAACAAAGTCCGGGATAACTCAGCAGCTTTTTGCAGCGCGCAGATGTCCAGCGGGGCAAGTCGATTGGCTACCAGGTAGCCAATCGCCAAGAATACCTTCTTTCCTTTATCCTCTTTCTTTTTATGACCAAACCCTTACACACCGTGCTACGCTGGCTGCTGCTGGCGCTGGCACTGGGCCGGCTCGACGCGGCCCTGGCCCAGGCTCCGGCCAACGACAACCCCTGCTCGGCCACGGTGCTGACGCCCAACGGCGTGCTCTGCACCGCGCCAACGGTGGCCACCAATGCCAACGCCACCACCACCAACCCCAACGGCTACCAGAACCCCAGCACCACTGGCGGCTGCGGCACGTCCTCGACCCCGCGCGACGTGTGGTTTCAGTTTACGACGGCGGCCAGCGGGCCGGCCAGCTTCGGGGCGGCCATCACCGTGACGGGCAACCCGGCCGGGCTGGTGCGTCTGTTTTCGGCGCCCTCCTGCGCCGGGCCCTTTACGGAAATGGCCTGCTCGGGCTCGGGTGCCAGCAATACCGTGGCCCCGCGCCTGACCACCGGCTCGCTGGTGGCCAACACCACGTACTACATCAGCGTGGCCGGCTACGGCTCGGGCGATGCGCCCGGCCAGTTCACCATCTGCCTTACCAACGGCCCCGGCACGCCTACCTGCGGCAGCCCCGTGCCGGGCACCTTCACCAACACTGGCAACGGGAACGGCACGCTGTCCTTCACGCCGGGCATCAACAACTCGGCGCCTTTCGTGGTGACGCTGCGCGACAACACCACCAACCAGAACGGCGCCACCTTCAGCACCAGCAGCTCGCCGTTTCAGCTCACGGGCCTGGCCGTGGGGCATAGCTACAGCTACACGCTGGGCGCGGCCTGCGCCACCGGCGGCCAGGGCAGCGCCACGGGCAGCTTTGCGGTGGCCGTGCCCAACGACGAGCCCTGCAACGCCATTGCCCTGCCCACGCTGAGCACGGCCTGCGTGCCCACGGCATCGTCGATGAACGGCTCGACGGCTTCGGCAGCCGTGCCGTTTAACACCGGCAGCAGCTGCTACACCCCCTTCGGCGGCTCGCGCCAGGGCGATGTGTGGTTTACTTTCCGCACCAACGCCAGCGGGGCCGGCAGCACCAGCGCCACCATTCAGGTGCAGGGCAACGCGGCCCACGGCATCACGGTGTTCCGGCCCAACCTCTGCACCAATACGCCCTTCCCCACCCCGGTGGTGGGCTGCTCGACTTCCGGCGGCCCGGGCACCGGCAGCGGCGGCTGGGGCGGCGAAGCAGCCCCGCTGCAGCTCAGCAACCTGACGCCCAACACGACCTACTACGTGGCCGTGCGCTGGGACGGCATCGACCCCAACCCCAATACCGGCCAGGGTTTGTTCAGCATCTGCGCCACCAGCTCGGCGCCCTGCAACTTCACGATGAACAACCCTACGGCCTTCAACGTGACGTCCACCGGGGCGCTGATTGTACCCGGCGCCTCCGGCAGCACGCCCCTCACGGCCTACACCTTCACGCTGACGCCCCAGGGCGGCGGCACGCCCCTCACGTTCACCTCGAACTCGGGCAGCCGCTATCAGGTGACGGGCCTGACGCCCGGCACGACTTACCAGATTGCGCTGTCGGCCATTTGTCCCAATGGTGGCCAGACCGCCCCGGTGTTCGGCAGCTTCACTACCACCACGGCGCCTACTCCGCCCAACGACACACCCTGCACCGCGCAGGCCCTGACGGTGGCAGCCAGCTGCACGCCGGTGAGTGGCACCACGGTGGGCGCCAACGGCTCGAACTACTACACCGGCCCCAACCAGCCCCAGACCTGCGGCACGGCCAACCCCTCGGCCAACGTGTGGTACACCATCACCACGGCGGCCAGCGGACCGGCCAGCACCGGCGCCATCATCAGCGTGACGGGCACTGCAGCCGGGCAGCTGTGGGCCTTCTCGGCGCCTTCGTGCCAGGGCCCGTTCACGTTTGTGGCCTGCTCGGGCGGGCCGGCTACTCCGGCCGGGCCGGCGGCGCCGCTGGTGCTGGGTGGCCTGACGCCTAACACTACCTACTACATCCGCGTGGCGGCGCTGTTCAGCAGCAGCACCGGTGCCTTTACCATCTGCGCCACGCCGCCTTCGTCCTGCGCCAGCGCTACGGCTTTGGGCATCAGCAACATCACCCAGACCAGTGCTCAAGTCAACTTCACGGCGGCCAGCGGCGTGAGCAGCTACCAAGTCAGCTACGTCACGCCCGGCGGCACGCCCGTGGTTGTGACACCCAACCCTACCGCCTCGCCGGTAGCGCTGAGCAACCTCATTCCCAATACCAACTACACCGTGACGGTGCAGAGCGTGTGCGCCGGCGGCCTGGGCCTGCCCGTATCGACCACCTTCATTACCAGCTCCACGCCGGGCACCAGCAACGACGACTGTAACGGGGCCACGCCCCTGCCCGTGAACAACGGCGTCTGCACCGTGCTGGCCAGCACCACCACGGGCGCTACGGCCTCGCAGGGCATTCCGGCGCCGGGCTGCGCGGGCAGCACCTACAATGACGTATGGTTTTCGGTGGTGGTGCCGGCCAACGGCGTGGTGCAAGTGGAAACCAGCGCTGCAGCTGGCAGCCCGGCTACCGACACCGGCATGGCCCTGTACTCCGGCAGCTGCGGGGCGCTGACGCTGCTGGTGTGCGACGACGACGCTGGCACCGACAACTTCTCGCTTATCCGCCGGACGGGCCTGACGCCCGGCAGTACGCTCTACGTGCGGGTGTGGAACTACAACAACACCGCGGCCGGGGCCTTCGGCATCTGCGCCCAGACCGACGCCGCCTGCCCCGCCGTAAGCAACATCCAGGCCTCCAACCTGACCTTTAACACAGCCACGCTCAGCTTCAGCGGGCCGGTTAACGGCACGGGCTACGCCATCACGCTCACGCCCCAGGGCGGCGGCGCGCCCATCAGCACCACGGCGACCGGCTCGCCGGCGCAGCTGAGCGGGCTCAGCCAGGGCACCACGTACAGCGTGAGCATCGTGACGAGCTGCGGCGGGGGCCTGACCTCGGTACCGGCCACGGGCAGCTTCACCACGGCAGCCGTATGCCCCGCACCCACCAACGTGTTCAGCAATACGACAACCACGACTACCGCCGTGGTGAACTTCACCCCACCCACTACGGGCACCAGCTACCTGGTGACGGCTACGCCGGCCAGCGGCCAGCCCATTACGGCCACCACGCTGGGCTCGCCGGTAACGCTGACGGGCCTGACGCCCAGCACCAACTACACCGTAACTGTGGTGGCCACCTGCGGCCCCGGCCAGACCTCGCCGGTATCCAACAGCTCCACCTTCACTACGCAGGCAGTGGCTCCGGCCAACGACAACTGCAGCGGCGCTATCCCGCTGACGGTGACGACCACCTGCACGTCGCCGGTAGCGGGCACCGTGGCCGCTGCTACCCAAAGCCTGGCCGCTACAGCCAGCTGCGGCTTCCCCCAAGGCTCGGTTAACGACGTATGGTACAGTTTCGTGGCCGGCAACTCGGCGCTGGCGCTGACCTTGGTAGCCCAGGACGTGAACGTGATAATGGAGGTGCGCGAAGGCACCTGCTTTGGCTCCAACAGCATTGCCTGCGGCGTCAGCAACACAGCCCGCCAGCCGTTTACCCTAAATACGGGCGCCCTGATTGCCGGGCAGACCTACTACGTGCGCATCTACCCCAGCAACCCCAACACCGCCAACTTCCCCCAGTTTGCGGGCTTCACGCTGTGCCTGACCAACCCCTCGGGCTACTGCACGGCCAACCTGGGCGGCGGCTGCCCCGGCAACGAGCTGAGCAACGTGACGGTGCTCAGCACGCCCCTCAACAACAGCACGCAGGGCTGCCCACCGCAAACCAACGGCAGCTACTACACGGCATTCCCGGCCAGCGGCAACACCACAGCCTCATTTACGCAGGGCGGAGCCTACATCCTGAATGTAACGGCAGGCGGCGGCAGCGACGTGTCGGCCTGGGTCGACTACAACCACGACTTTGTGTTCTCGCCCTCGGAGTGGGTGCAGGTGGTGCTGAACTCGGTGGCCGGCCTGCCGGCCGTGGCCCTGTTGCAGGTGCCCAGCAACGCCGCTCTCGGCCAGACGATGATGCGCATCCGCAGCCGCACAGCGGGTTCGGGCAACGGCGCCAACGATGGCTGCAGCTCGTTTGGCTCGGGCGTGACGCAGGACTACCCGATAACCATCGTGGTGGCCAGTGGCAGCCGCGCCGAGCAGCTGGCCGCTCAGATAAGCCTCTACCCCAACCCAGCCCACGGCCTGGTGGAGCTGGCCCTGCCGGCTTCGCTGAGCACGCAGGCTTCGGCGCTGGCTCTCTACAACGTGCTGGGTCAGCAGGTGCAGCGCCGGGCCTTGCCGGCTCAGGCCGGCGGCCTGCGCACCACCCTCGATGTGAACGCGCTGCCTGCGGGTGTGTACTCCGTGCGCATCGATACCGGCGCCGGCATCATCTCGAAACGTTTGGTAGTGGAGTAATCTAGGGTTATCCTCCAAGTAAAAAGGCCCCGTCTGCACTGCAGGCGGGGCCTTTACTATGATACCTGTCTTTTAGTGAACATAACAGGAGGGGTGGTCAAAGCCCCAAGTCGTCATGCTGAGCGCAGCGCAGCGAAGTCGAAGCATCTTGCCAGGAGAGGTAATCCAATCGGATGAGTTACTGCTGCGGGCAAGATGCTTCGCTAACGCTCAGCATGACGTTCTTCTTTAGTTCACAAACTAGACTCGCCAAAACACACTCCGCAGGCACAAATCAGCACATCATCACATCGCAAAATCAGCACAGCAAACACCTACTTCGGGCACTCTTCCCGCGTCAGGCTTTCGTTGATGATGATGGCCGCCTTGTTGCCTTCGGCGGCGGCCAGCAGGGCTTGCTGGGCGCCGGGCGTCGTGTCGCCGGCCGCGTAGAGGTTGGGGATGGACGTCACCAGTCCTTTATTCACCCACACGGCGCCGCTGCGGGTGATGCGGGCGCCCACGTCAGACGCCAGGGAGCTGCGCTGCAGCTGGGGCGCGTGCAGAAACAAGGCCGCCCGCGTCAGCGGCTCGCCGGCTTCAAATTCGATGTGCTGCAGCTCACGGCTGGGCGTGCCCACCAGACGGCTGATTTTTTCTTCGCGCAGGCCGATTTTGTGACGACGCAGGCGGCGCCGGGCGTTGGGGGTGAGGTGGCCGGGGCCGTCGGTGACCACCACTACGTCCTGGCTCCAGCGGCTGACGAGCAGGGCCAGCCCCGTGACGGTGCGCCCCTGCCCGTACACGGCCAGGGGCTGCCCGCGCACCTCCCAGCCGTGGCAGTACGGGCAGTGCAGCACGCCCCGCCCCCACAGTTCCCGAAAGCCCGGCAAAGGCGGCAGCACGTCGGCCACGCCGGTAGCCAGCAGCACCCGCCGCGCCGACACTACTACTTCCTCGTCGGTATCGGTGCGGCAGCCGCGGGCTTCGAAGCCGCGCCCCGACCGGCGCAGGGTGTTGATGCACAGGCACTGCACTTCCACCGTTTCGTAGGGCTTAAGCTGCTCGTGGCCCAGACGCAGCAGTTCGGCCGGCCGGATGCCGTCGCGTGTGAGAAAGCCGTGCACGCCGGGCGAGGCCTCGTTGCGGGGCGGGCCGCCGTCGGCCACCAGCACCCGGCGAAGGCAGCGCCCCAGGGTGAGGGCCGCCGCCAGGCCGGCACTGCCGGCGCCCACCACCAGCACGTCATAGGTGAAGGTTTCCAGCGCCGGGCGCACAGTAGAAGCAACGGTAGCAGCGGTTACAGGCATAAGCAGGTAGTCAGAAGGCAGCGCTCTTTAACCTGTTCGGAGTGCCTGGGGTTGCGCAGGAGCTTAGCTTGTTTAGCCAACGAAGTGTGGCCGCCTAAGCCGGTGCGAGGGCACTCAGTTAGGCAGACTTTCAAGGAACTGCTTTGCGGTGTACAACTGGCCGAGGTAGAGACGCATACTTGCGTCTCGTCGTTGAACGGTAAAAACAGAACGTTCTAATGGCGCGGTCCCGGAGACGCAAGTATGCGTCTCTACATCGTTCTTTTTCGCAGTATGGACAATTCGGCTACAAAGCAAAACGGCCCTTCCCGATGTGGGAAGGGCCGTTTGGGTTACTGGCAGGCCGGGGCTCGATTAGTCCTTAATCAAGCGCTTGGTCAGCGTCAGTTCCTGGCCGCGCACCACGACGGTGTAGGTGCCGCTGGCCACTTGGCTCAGGTCCAGGCCGTGGGCCAGGCCGGCTTCGAGCTGCAGGCCCAGAATCACGCGGCCCGTGGCGTCGAGCACGCGCACCTGGTAACTGCCCGCGGGCAGCTGGCTCAGGTCGAGCTGGGTGGCGCTGGTGGCCGGGTTGGGGAACAGGCCGATGGCCGGCGTGGCCTTGGTGAAGGCCACCGTGCGCACGGGCGAGTAGCTGAACGTGCCGTCGAGGTCGA